>Ga0209755_10006100_pt1 | contig 13462 bp, 14 predicted proteins | sample TergutCo191P1_FD_187301 | JGI IMG/M metagenome (GOLD analysis project Ga0209755, IMG submission 187301) | Cornitermes sp. P1 segment gut microbial communities from Petit-Saut dam, French Guiana - Co191P1 (SPAdes) (version 2) | ecosystem: Host-associated > Arthropoda: Insects > Digestive system... | reverse complement strand
CGCGGTACAGGTAGAAAACGAAGGGAAAAAAGGGCCGTGGGGGCCTATGATAAAGGCTGTCATTCCCTGAAAAAAAAGGGGCTGTCCTTTTGTTCCCGGACAGCCCCTTTCCCTTTTCTGTAACAGTAACTGCCTTGCGGCCTTAAACCGTAAACCTCTTTATCTTCTTCGTGGAGCTCATTTCCATGGGCTTGTCCAGCAAAACAACCCTGTCGATTTTTTTGTAGGCCGGCAGACGCTGGTTTACCTCGGAGACGATTTTCTCCATCTTGGCTTTAAGTTCTTCCGGGGTGTAAGGCTTGTCATTTTCGTTCCGCAGTTCCGGGTTGGGGTGGATAAGCGCTTCAATACCTTCCTTCTTCATCTTTTCGTCCACGACAAATCCGCGTACCATGATCTGGTCAATCTCGTTAAAGAAGAGCTGGAACTCGTTTTCGATTTCCTCGGGGTACACGTTCTTGCCGCTGCCGGTGATGATCACGTTTTTGGCACGGCCTGTGAGGTACAGGTAATTTTCGCTGTCCAGGTAGCCCAGGTCGCCGGTTTTGAGGTAGCCGTCGGGGGTGAAAACCGCGGCTGTTTCGTCGGGCATGTTGTAATAGCCTTTCATGACCATGGGGCCTTTTACAATTACTTCACCGATATTTCCTTCGCCGGGGCCAAGTATGGTATTGGTTTTTGGGTCAAGGATCTTCAAGTCCGCTTCGGGGACAACTTTGCCGACACTCGTTTCCTTGTAATGCTCAATGGGGTTAAGCGCGATGATGGGGCTTGTTTCGGTAAGGCCGTAGCCCTGGACAAAGTCTATGCCCATCTGGTTGAACTTGCGGAATACTTCCGGCGCAAGCGGGCCGCCGCCGGAGATACAGATTCTAATGGTAGAAAGAGACGCCTTGGACAAAACCGAGCCGAAAAGTTTTTTGCCGGGGTTTACCCCAAAGCTCTTTTTCATGAAGCCAGAAAAACCCATCAGGCCGCCCAAAATGCCGGAAACCGCCGGACCTTTGGCGCTTATCCCTTTCATTATGCCCGCGATGAGCTTGTTAAAGAGCATGGGCACGCCCAAAAGCATGGTGATATTGCCTTCTTTCAGTTCTTTAAGCATAACCGTCTTGACCATGCTTTTGCCAAAGACAATTTCCGCGCCTACGCTTAAGGCTTCGATAAAAACCGCCAGCATGGTGTAGATGTGGTGAATGGGGAGCAGGGCGTAAAATACGTCTGTGTGGTAGATGTGAAGGGGCGTTCCCTGGGCCAGGTAGCAGTCGGCGACAAGGTTCTGGTGAGTCAGCATAACCCCTTTAGGGTTGCCGGTGGTTCCGGAGGTGAACAAAATGGCTGCCACGTCTGTTTCCAGAGCCTGTTCCATGGAGACTTCCGGGCCGTCCAGGGTGTAAATATACGTGCCAAGGCCCTTTTTCAGGGATATTATGTCGGTAAGCGCTTTGGGGCTTTGGACAAAATAGGGATGCTTTTCTTCATCTACAAAGAGGATTTTTGCCCCCGCTGTTTTTATGAGCAGTTCAGTTTCTTCGTTTCTCAGTTGATAATCAATGGGAACCACGATTGCCCCGGCGAAAAGAATGCCCAGGTACGCGACAGACCATTCTGGGGAATTTTTCCCGGTCAGCGCTACCCTGTCGCCCTTGCGGACGCCCTTGCTGTAAAGCCAGCGGGCCACGGCCTGGATGCGCACAATGGCTTCTTTGTAGGTCAGGGTTACCCTGTCCGGTTCGAACACGGTGAAACAGGCGCGTCCGCCATGACGGGACACCGTGATTTTGAACATTTCCGGCAGGGTAGGCCATTGGCCAGAGAATTCCTTGCCCCGATACTCATCCAGGAAAGCCCATGGTATGAATTTACCGCTCATTTTTCCTCCACAGTAATAATTCTTAATGACTTCAACTATAGGAGGAAAAGCTTTGAGGTGGTAATTAAGATTATTAGTAGTTAAATTTTAGGTCGTCAGTTACGACACGGTATTTCCAATAAGGTTGCAGGGATATACAAAATGTTACCATATAGCGTATTCTATTGTTACATTACTATGACATGTTATAAAACACCGAGTATAGTGCTTGCTCTTGCCCTGCTGGCGTTCTTTTCGTCCTGTTCCACCACAATTAACGGCGTGGTCAGGGAGGGCGGGGCCGCCGATGTCACCCTTGATACGGCGATGGAGCCCAGGGCCGTAGCCGTGATACGCTCCATTCAGGCTTTTATGGGTGCGCCCGCTGACGCGGCCATACTGGACGGGGCCGCCATAAGCGCTTCCATGGCCGCAGCTCCGGGGGTGCAGGCTGTTTCCCTTACAAATACAAGCCCCACCGCCCTTAACGGGAGCGTTTCCATCTCCAATGTGGCGGATTTCCTGATTGCAGGGGACGCGCAGGGCCAGTTTATCACCTTTATAGAAGGCCCCGCGGCCGGAACGTCCTCCATTACCGTAAACCTGGACAGGGCTTCTGCTCCTGCCCTTATTTCGCGCCTCTCGCCGGAACTTGAGGGGCAGCTTTCGGCCCTTATGGCCCCGGTAATTCTGGGCGAAGCCATGACCCGCCAGGCATATCTTGGCCTTGTAACCATGATTTACGGGCGCGCCTTTGCCGATGAAATCGCCGCGGCCAGAATACGGGCCAGTGTCGATTTTCCCCGCCCCATTACGGCAATACAGGGCGGAACCGCCTCGGGAAACCGCGCTGAGTTCGATATTCCCCTCCTGGATCTTCTGGTTATGGAACATCCCCTGCATTACCGGATAACTTGGTAGTATAAGCCGCCGCGCAATTCTTTTTTATGTCCCCTTTATGATTTCCTGAAAATATCTTGGAAAAAATATTGACATCTGTATTTTTAACATGGTAAACTGACCCAGGTTATGACATTATTACACGTGTCACTAAAAGCGCGGACTTACGTCCGTAAACCAATCATTTTAAGGAGAGAAAAGAATGAAAAAGCTTGCTGTGATGTTTCTGTTACTGGCTCTGCTGGTAACAAGCGTATCTGCCGGCGGGAGGCAGGATGCTGGTGACCCGATGACCGTCAGAATCGGCTTTACGCCTCCTGACGTAACAGGCCCCTTCCAGACCGCCATGAGGTTCATGGAAAGAGCCAGGAATGAGGCCGCCAGGTATGGCATTACCATCGTTATTGATGAACGCGTTCCGCCGCTGGGCCATGCCGACATTGCCGGTCAGGTCGCTATTATCGAAAACTTTATCGTGCAGCGTGTCGATGCCATCCTCGTTTCGCCTACGGACATTGACGGTGTACGCCCGGTATTGCAGGAGGCCAACAGGGCTGGTATCCCCATTATCGCGCTTAACATGCTGTCCCCCATCGACGGTGTTGACATCGCCAGCTTCGTTGGCTTTGACAACAGGATTGCCGCCGAAGTTACCGGCTGGTCAACGATTAACGCGCTTGGCGGCCCCGGCGTGCTTCCCCAGGCCGGCCCCGGTCTCAGGCAGACCCCTCCCCAGGCAACACACCTGAACGCGGATTGGTGGCGGAACCTGTATGCGGGCGTTGACAGAAACTCCGTCAGCGGCAGGGTCTACATCATTGAAGGTATCCACGGCGACTATTTCTCCAACGCGCGTAACCAGGGCTTCCTTGATGTTATCGATCAGTTCCCCAATGTCGAAGTCCTCGGCATACAGCCGGGCAACTGGAACAGGGCAGTCTCGATTTCCGTTACCGAAAACATCGTGGCCCGCTTCCCTCCCGGACAAGTTGACGCGATTTTCGCCCCCAGCGCCGAAATGGGCTTTGGCGCGCGCCTGGCTCTTGAAGCCGCCGGCCGCCAGAACGACGTCATGGTTATGAGCCACGGCGGCGTTGTTGAAACCGGTGACTGGATCCGCGGTGACCGCCTTACCGCCGACACCTGGCACGGCTTCCCCGACTGGGGCTGGTACGCTGTCAAGTTCGCCGTCATGCTGGCATGGGGCCAGGGCGATCAGGTTCCCCAGTTCCATGACATCGGCGCCAGAACCCAGTGGGCCGGCAACGCTGATATGTTCTTCCCGAACGTGCAGTTTGCCCCCGTTCCCTGGCAGCAGATCATAAACAACAGGCGCTAAGAGTTTAGCGTTTGAAACCTGGAGCCAGGAAACGCGGCCGCAAGCCGCAACTGCCTGGCTCCAGCCTTAATTTTCTGTTTGCGGTTTGCAATGAGGGGGCCCATGAGCGAATATCTGCTTGAAATGAAAAATATGACAAAAGGGTTTTATGGGACTATCGTTTTACGGGACGTTAATTTTGGCGTAAAACCTGGGGAAGTGCATGTCCTCCTTGGCGAAAACGGCGCGGGAAAGTCCACTCTGATGAAGATTTTATCAGGAGTGCACCGTCCTGACGCTGGCGAGATTTTAATCAACGGGGTCAAAAGCGAAATCAGGGAACCTTCCCATTCGCTGAAACTGGGAATCGGGATGGTTTATCAGGAACTTTCCCTTGCCCCTAATTTAAGTGTACTTGAAAACATCTGGCTTGGTAATTTGCCCGTTTTCGGCGGCGTTTTTGTAAACTGGAAAAAAGCCAGGGCCGAAACGGAAAAGATATTCAAAGACCTTGATATTGATGTAGATGTGACAAAACTGGTGTCCGCCTATGACCTGGGGCTCCAGCAGCTTGTTGAAATTTTCAGGGTTATTTTGCTTAACGCAAAACTAATCGTTCTTGACGAACCGACATCTTCTTTGTCGGAGCTTGAAGTCCAAAAGCTTTTTCAGACAATAAAAGTTTTGAAGGCTCAAGGCGTTTCCTTCGTTTATATTACCCATAAACTGGATGAAGTCTTTGTGATCGGCGACAGGGTCACGGTCTTGAGGGACGGACAGGTTATCGGTGAAACAATGGAGAACGTAGCTGAGCTTACCAAAGATGACCTTATCAAAAGGATGGTAGGCAGGACGCTTGAAGAACAGTATCCCAAAGATGTCGCCCTGACAGAAGATGTTCTTATGGAAGTGGAAGGGCTGTCTGACGGAGAAAACTTCCAGGATGTGAGTTTTAAAGTGCGCAAGGGCGAAGTTCTTGGTGTCGCCGGACTTGTAGGGGCCGGAAACAGCGAACTTGCCGAGACGATTTTCGGCCTGCGTCAGGTGAAACAAGGCAGTATACGCCTGGGCGGGGAACAGCACACGACGAAAAATCCTGTTCACGCCATAAAGCGGAATATCGGGCTTTTAACGCGGGACAGGCGCAACGGGCTTATCCAGCACATGCCCCTGTATGTGAATATCAGCGTTGCCCAGTATAAGGAAATGAGCAAGCTGGGATTCAGGCTTGCGAAACAGGAAAGAGCCCAGGCAAGAAATTATATCGAAAAGCTTCAGATTGAAACGACTTCGGAAAACAAGCTTGTACGCAACTTAAGCGGCGGCAACCAGCAAAAAGTGGCTGTGTCAAAGTGGATTTGCAACGGCACGACCCTTTTCGTCATGGACGACCCAACGCGGGGCGTGGATGTGGGCGCGAAGGTTGAGATTTACAAGATTATAAACGAGCTTACCGCGAAAGGCTGCGGGGTTTTGATGATTTCATCGGACATGCCGGAGCTGCTTGCGATGGCTGATACCATCATGGTAATGAAGAAGGGCAAAGTCGCCGCGATTATGCCCGCAAAAGAAGCGACTCAGGAAATTATTTTCGCGAAAGCGGCGGGGAGTGATTAGGTGCAGAACAATTCCATTGACAAAAAAAGCATACCGGTAGGCTTATTGATACAAAAGTTAAGCCCGGTTTTTCTTTTGCTGGTGCTGATTGCGGTGTTTAGCATAGCGGAACCGAGGTTCTTCCAGCTTGCAAACTTCATCAATATTCTCAGGCAGACGGCCATTTTGGGCGTTGTCGCCCTGGGGATGACCCTTGTTATCATCACGGCGGGCATAGATCTTTCCGTGGGATCTACGATGGCGTTCAGTGCGGTCGTTATGGGATCGGCTGTTACCCGCTGGGGTTTTGGCCCGGTGACATCGATTTTGCTTGGCCTTCTGGCCGGAACCGCGATGGGTGCGCTTAACGGGGTGATTATTACAAAGGGCAAGATACAGCCCTTTATCGCCACGCTTGGCATGATGGTTGCGGGCCGGGGATTGGTACTGCTTGTTTCAGGCGCGGAGAACATCCGCGGCATACCGCCGTCCATGCTCCAGGGCAACCTGATAATCGGCCGCCTTCCTTTCAGCGCCATGGTGTTTGCGTTTCTGGCCTTTCTTACGTGGATTCTGCTTAACAAAACCACGCTTGGCCGCAACATCATAGCCATCGGCGGCAACGCGGAGGCTTCAAGGACTTCGGGTATACAGGTGGACAGGACGAAGATTGTCGTGTACAGCCTGAGCGGCTTTTTCTGCGCCGTTGCCGGTTTTCTCCTCATGGGCCGCCTTAACGGTGTACCGCCTCTAATGGCCAGCGGTCAGGAGCTTGAGACCATTACCGCCGTAGCGTTAGGCGGCACGAGCCTTGCAGGCGGCCTTGGCGGTATTGTCGGCACGGTCATAGGCGTTTTGACTATCGGCGTACTTGTAAACGGTTTGCACTTTATGGGCGTTCCGGCGGCATGGCAGCAGATTATCCTGGGCAGCATGATTATTATCGTGGTTATCCTGGATTCGTGGAGAAGGCGAAGGTTCGATTAAGAGCTTTTTGGGTTATTTAACCACGAACAGCACGAACAGAAGAGAAAGTACGAGTTCGTGGCGAACCGAAGGTTCGTAGTTCGTGGTTAAAAATTCTTGTACGATAGAATCGGGGGTTTGTTGTATGAAGGAATTGCGTCTTGAGGGAAAAACGGCGGTCATAACCGGGGCGGCTTCCGGCATTGGCAGGGAAATTGCGCTTTTGTTTGCGGAAAACGGCGCGAGCGTGGCATTGCTTGATATGGACAAGACAAAACTTGCGGAGCTTGAGGGCAAAGGCATGAAAGGCTTTTGCGCAGACATAACGAACGAAGAACAGGTAAAAGACGTCTTCTCGCAAATAGAGGCGGCTTTGGGTACCATTGACATCCTGGTAAACTGTGCCGGGATATTTGCGGCGGGCAAAGTCACGGAAACGGACTTCGCCGTCTGGAGAAAAATACTTGGTGTTAATCTTGACGGGGCCTTTCTGTGCGGAAAATACGCCGCCGCCGCCATGCTGCGCGCGAAAAAAGGAGGGGCGATTATCAACATTGCCTCGGAAGCGGGCCTGGCGGCCATAGCGGGACAAACCGCCTACAACGTCTCAAAGGCGGCGGTGATTTCCCTTTCCCAGTGCATGGCGGTTGACTATGCGCTTGACAATATCCGCGTCAACTGCGTCTGTCCCGGCCGCGTCCTGACCCCTCTGGTTCAACACATCATTGACACATCAGAGAACCCCGCTGAAACAAAACGCGAACTGAGCAGTGACCGCCCGGTCATGCGCATGGGCGACCCCAAAGACATCGCCTGGGCCTGCCTTCATTTCGCCGACAACAGTATGCCCTACGCGACAGGGGCGGTGCTGTCAGTGGACGGCGGGTACACGGCCAGGTAATTGTTGACACCCGGGACAGGCCCTGTCCCGGTTTTTTTTTACACGGTATTGATTGTAAGGCGGCGGATAGGTATACTCATGCGTATAGTATTCTACTATAATTAATGTATGAAAAAAGTTGTTGTTTTATTAATCTTTGCGATTATTCTCGCCTCGTGCACCCTTGATGATACGACTATCATCAATAAATCCAGAGAGACAGTAACAGTTACATTCAGACATGCCGGCCAGCATGTTCTTGCGCCCGACGCTCCTCCCATTTCTGTCAGCACAGTAGCCGGCATGACCATAACCTATACGCCGGAAAAATGGGTAGGGGTTAATCACAACCAAAGCCGCTCACTCATTGTTTTTTATGACCGTGAAAGCTTTCCCCTTACCGTAAGAAATTATTCAGAAAAACCTGCCCGATTAACCGTTGGCGCTTTAATGAGGAGAGAAAACGGGGACAATAACAGCTCTGGCCGGCAGGAATTGCTCCATGTTAATATTGGTGTTTTGGCATCATATCCCTACAAAAAAATAGCAGATGCGGGTTTTATTTATTCCAGAACCCCCCAATTTACCGCCATTTCTCAAGATGAGGGTTTTATAATGTCTGTTAAATATTTCTTTGCCTTTGACGGTGAAACGTACAGGTTTGAGGTGATAATTAACCCCCCGCCCCCTCCAGGGGGAACAAACCCATGACCACCCTGCATCACTTTACTGTCCGTACTACCCGCCAGAACGAATGGCTCAATATCAGCGCCGAGGTACAGCGGGCGGTGGCGTCTTCCGGTGTGACAGAGGGCATTTGCGTCGTGTTTGTGCCCCATACCACCGCCGCCGTAACCGTGAACGAAAACGCCGATTCCGATGTGCCCCACGATGTGGGCCTTGCCCTGGATTTAATCTCTCCTGACCGCCGGGAATTCCGTCACGGCGAAGGCAACTCGGCGGCGCACACAAAGACAAGTCTTGTGGGGCCGTCCCTTACCCTTATTGTTTCAGGCGGCAGGCTGCTGCTGGGAACCTGGCAGGGGATTTGGTTTAACGAGTACGATGGCCCCCGAAACAGGAAAGTCCACGTCAGGGTTTTGGGCGAGTAGCCTTACTTTGGCGGCAGCGCTTTAAGAAAATCAAGGAGCGGCGCTGTCCAGTCCGCCGCCTTTTCCCCCTCGGCAAGAAAACGGCGGTACAGGGTAACGATGTGGCGGCGGATTTCTTCCGCGTCTGCTTTGCCGGGAACTTCTTCGTTTATAAAAAGGTCGGCGGTGAAGCGCTCGGCTTCTTCGGGCGGGAACAGGCCGGCTTCGAACCTGGTCATGGAATACATGGCCGCGGGCAGGCAGTTTACGCTGTGCTGCTTTATGTACAGTACCGCCTCGGTTATGGCAATCGCGCCCCAGTACAGTTCTTCCGCTTTGGGGGCGGCGTCTTCCCTGCCCAGTGTTTCAAATATCTGCCTGAAGGCCGTGTAGGTGCGGATGACCACCATGACATGAAGGCTTGGTATGCACATAAGGTGCGGGTCAAGGCCGTGGATGGGGAGGAAGCGGGGGTGGGCTATGTAAAAGGGCCTGTCCGTGGTGGACAGGTGCTGGCGGTATACTTCCGCCGCCTTGCCGTAGACCTGCCCCATGGTTTCAATGAAGTGCCGTGCCGGTTCCAGACCCCGGCGTCCGTAGACCCGGAGTATAAAACCCAGGCAGCGTATCCAGAAGGCCACAAAATCAAGGTAGATATTCACTTTGCAGGGCCAAAAGGGGACTTTTAAGTCCAGGGGATGATCGGCCCTGGTTACGGGAATGCGGCCCGGCAAAAAGGCGGCACGGTACTGCGCCAGGAAAAAATGCTTAAAGATGGAAGCAATACAGCGCAGGGCGGTGACCCGCAAGTACGGGCTGCCCAAAACCCTGATAAAACTCATGGGGACGGATTCTGCCGCTACTTTCGCGGGCGCTGCTGCCGGTATCTGTTCAACAGGTGTTGTTTCTGTCATGATTGTTGTAAGTTTAACATAAAAGGGACTTTTTGTCAGGGTTGGCGGAAGCAGCACCAATCTGATAAATTGATGCAAACCACCCAAGGAGATACCGGATGTTAGGGCCTGTGGTCAACGCCATTGTTATTGTCATCTGCGGCCTGGTCGGCTGTTTCCTTGTCCGGGGCATCCCGCCCAGGTTTGAGGAAATATTAAAAAAAGCTATCGGCCTTTCCATTGTTTTTGTGGGCATAAGGGGTGCTTTTGATAACGAACGGGTACTCCTCCTTATAATGAGCATGGTTGCCGGTGCCGCCATTGGCGAACTTGTCAACATTGACGCCTTTGTAAACCGCCTGGGGGCTTGGGCAGAGCGCCGCCTTGGCGTAAAGGCGGGAGACGAACGTTCTTTTTCAAAGGGCTTTGTCACATGCAGCATACTTTTTTGCGCCGGTTCCATGGCCATTGTGGGTTCCATACAGAGCGGGCTGGCGGGCAATCACGAGATACTGTTTGCCAAGTCCATATTGGACGGTGCCATTTCCATTGTGTTTGGCGCGTCCATGGGAATAGGCGTGGTTTTTTCCGCCATCCCGGTTTTCCTGTATCAGGCCGGAATAGTCCTCATCGCCATGGCCGTAAGGGATTTCCTTACCCCCGACATAATCCGCGAGATGTCCGCTGTGGGCAGCCTTGTCGTAGCGGCCATTGGATTCAACTTCCTGGGCGTAAAGGAAATTAAGGTGGCGAACTTTATTCCGGCGATTTTTATTCCTCTTGTTTTTATGACGATAGAGGGGCTTTTCAGGTAAAAAAGATATCGCCAAGGATTCAGAAAGCATTTGCCTAGAGCACAAGTCTATTACGCCTGTAAATATATAACACTCCAATTATTTGAAAATTTCATTTCACAATGCAGTGCTGCCTGTGTATACTTACATAACTTTAGGAGGACTACAGAAGTGAACAATGAAATTAGCATAAAAAAAATAAGATCTGACGCGGAAGAAACCTTCAAAGCGGGGGAGTTTCTCTGCGCCGAGGCTGTGGTTTATTCTGTCCGCAAAAACATAGACCCAAATATGCCGAAGGAGCTGATATCCGCGGCATCGGGTTTTCCCATTGGCGTTGGGCGCTCCCAATGCATGTGCGGCACAGTATCAGCCGCGGTTCTCTGTTTGGGATATTTTTTTGGGAGGGATTTTCCGACAACCATTACAGACCCGCAGAGCCTAAAGACCATAGCGCTCTCTTTTGAGCTTCAGGAAAGTTTTAAGACAAAGCACGAAGTCTTGTGCTGCCACGTCCATACAAAAGGCATGGATTTGACAAGTAACAAGTACAAGGAAAAATGTGCTGTTTTTGTTGGTGATATGGCAGTTCAATGTGCCGAAATTGTGGCAAGAGAACTTGGAATAAAAGTTGCAGCATAAGGAGCAGTGGTGGAAATGAAAACAGAAGTCAACATTAAACAGGTGCGGTATGACGCGGAAGAAGTTTTTCGCATAGGCGGATTTTACTGCTCGGAAGCCATCGTATCAGCTGTCAGAAAGAATTTTGACCCAGGTATGCCAAGGGAGCTTATAAAGTCAGCCTCTGGTTTTCCTATTGGCGTTGGGCGTTCAAGATGCATGTGCGGCGCAATATCCGGTGCTATTATCGCACTCGGTTATTTCTTTGGCAGAAGCGAACCCGGCAAAGGCACAGACCCAAAAAGCGACAAATGCATGGAATTGGCATACGAGCTGCAAGAGGAATTCAGAAAGAACCATTTGGGTACTTTATGCTGTCATATCCATATAAAGGGCATGGACATTTTAAACGCTGAACACAAGAAGCAGTGCGTAGCCTTTACAGGCGAAATGGCAGCCAAGTGCGCCGAGATTATAGCGAGAGAGCTTAGCATGAAACTCACTTATCTTGATGTGGAGGAACGCTAGATGAAATTCATTAAAAGTATTCCAATGGCAACCGGCGGCATAGCTTTGGCTCTTGCGGCATTGGGGAATTTATTGCTGCCCTTGGAGCATGGGCAGACGATACGTTACGTAATGGGTGTTTTGTCGTTTATTGTGCTGGTGATATTTGCGTTAAAGCTTTTTGGTGACAGACGCCACGTAAAAGAAGAGCTGAAAACTCCTGTTCCGCTTAGCGTGCTGCCAACCGCTACCATGGCGATTATGCTGTTGAGCACCTACATAAGACCGTATACCGGAAATCTGGCGCTTGGAATTTGGTATGCCGCTATAGCCGTTCATGTTTGCATAATGGCGGTGTTTATCAAGCGGTTTGTTGTCGGCTTTCAGATTGGGACAGTTTTCCCGAGCTGGTTTATCGCCGGAGTGGGCATAGTTGCCGCAAGCGTAACAGCCCCCGCCATGGGAGCGGTAATTGTCGGGCAGATTGCATTTTGGGTTGGGTTTGTGCTTTATTTTGCGATACTGCCTCTTGTTGTTCTGCGCATGAACAAGGTCAGGGTTTTTCCGGAGCCCGCCCGAAAAACCGTGGCGATATTTACAGCGCCCATGAGCCTTTTGATTGTAGGGTATTTCAGCTCGTTTGTATCTCAAGGGCAGGTAAACCCAACACTCATTTACATCATGCTGGCAATAGCCGCAGTAAGCTATCTTTATGTCTCATACATGATGGTGTCTTCCCTGCTGAAAATTAAGTTTTACCCCACGTATGCTGCGTTCACTTTTCCGTATGTAATTAGCGCAATTGCATTCAGGCTTGGGGCTAACTTTCTGTCCGCCAGACACGGGCTTGATTTTCTGCTTCCCATAGCGGACATCACCATGTGGATTGCTGTTGTTGTAGTTGCGTTTGTTCTGCAGCATTATGTCAGATATTTCAGGCTGTGGCTTAGGTATTGTTGATATAATTTCAAGTGGAATTTTGGTGACAGGCACTGCGCGCCCTGTACTCACGGCGCGAAGTTCCAGACAACATCGGCTGATATGCCGCCCCTCCACTCTGTCCCCCAGGCCGTATCGGCCTTCGCAAGAGCGGCAAATGGAATGGTTATTTCGGTCAGTTTGTTGCCCAAAAATACCTGATTCCCGATGGAAGTCACGCTGTCCGGAATGGTAATCACGGTCAGTTGGTTGTTCCAAAATGCGCCATTCCCGATGGAAGTCACTTTGCTGCCAATGGTAACCTTGGTCAGTTGATTGTGCGCAAATGCCTGACCCCCGATGAAAGCCACGCTGTCCGGAATGGTAACCTCAGTCAGCAGGTTGCCCGAAAATGCGCTATTCCCGATGGAAGTTATGTTGTCATGAATGGTAATCTCGGTCAGTTGGTTGCGCGAAAATGCGTAACTCCCAATGGAAGTCACTCTGCGGCCAATGCTAACTTCAGTCAGTTGGTTGTTGGTAAATGCTTGCACCCCAATGAAAATCACGCTGTCCGGAATGGTGACATTGGTCAGCTGGTTGTCCCCAAATGCTTTTCCCCCGATGGAAGTCACACTGTCCGGAATGATAACATCGGTCAGTTGGTTGTTATCAAATGCCCAATTCCCGATGGAAGTCACGTTGCTGCCAATGCTTACTTCGGTCAGCTGCTTGTCCCTGAATGCGCTATTCCCGATGGCGACAACAGGCAAGCCGTTATGCCTAGCCGGTATAACCACCGCGCTTTCCTTACCGCCAAACTCTGCCACTGTGTATCCTTCACTGTTTCGGGTAAACACTAACCCTTCCGTGCCGCGGTCAATAGCGCGTCTGCCAGGGCTGCCCGTTCCATCGCACAGTGCCGCCAAAGCGGTTCCCTTCAAGGGCCTTTTCTTCATAATAAACCTCCAAAATTACCCGGAGAGACAGATACATTACCGGAAGATATTCCCAAACCACTGCGGGAACTGTTTATAGTGCGGGGGGAGCAGATTTTGCGGCCAGGGGAACAGAAAACGCTTTTTTCTTTTACAAGTTGCGAATTTGTACGGGGGGGGGGGGGGGG
>Ga0209755_10006099_pt1 | contig 13463 bp, 7 predicted proteins | sample TergutCo191P1_FD_187301 | JGI IMG/M metagenome (GOLD analysis project Ga0209755, IMG submission 187301) | Cornitermes sp. P1 segment gut microbial communities from Petit-Saut dam, French Guiana - Co191P1 (SPAdes) (version 2) | ecosystem: Host-associated > Arthropoda: Insects > Digestive system >... | reverse complement strand
GGGAAAGCCAGTGTTTTCGGTGCTTTCCGAAAACGAAATACTTACACGACTAAATTAAAATACCATGACAGATTTTCGCCCACAAAGTTTCAGTTTGTTACCGCCAGTTGTAAAAAACCTACTAATCATTAACATCATTTTGTTTTTGCTCACGGAAGTTTTGCGCAACAATTTTGGCATAAATTTGGTGCGTTTTTTGGGGTTGTACTATCCCCTCTCCGAAAACTTTTTGCCTACACAATACTTCACGTATCTCTTTATGCACGGGAGTTTCTGGCATTTGCTGTTCAACATGTTTGCGCTTTGGATGTTTGGTTACACGCTGGAAAATGCTTGGGGAAGTAAGCGCTTTTTGTTCTTCTTTTTCTTCGTCGGTGTTGGTGCTGGATTGATACAAAACATCGTTGTTGCCTTTGAAGTTTGGAATTTTACACAGCAAGGGTATAGTCCGGTTTCGGTGGCACGTTATATGAACAATGCCGTTGTTATCGGGGCTTCTGGTTCGGTTTATGGGATTTTGTTGGCCTTCGGAATGATGTATCCGAACATGAAAGTGTATGTGTATTTTCTGTTTCCCGTCAAGGTAAAATACTTGGTGTTTTTCCTTGGAATGTTGGCGTTGTTTTCTGGCGTTGGCGGCGGCGGAACGGGCATTGCACACTTTGCACACTTGGGCGGTATGCTGTTTGCATTTATTTTGATCATGTACTGGCGACGCCAATATCGCCGCAATAATTTTTACTAAAAACTACAAAAATGAACTACGATTTAATAGTTATCGGAAGTGGGCCAGGCGGTTATGTGGCGGCCATTCGCGGTGCGCAATTGGGCTTAAAAACAGCGGTTGTGGAATGTGCCGATTTGGGTGGCGTGTGTTTGAATTGGGGCTGTATTCCAACCAAAGCGTTGCTGAAAAGTGCGCAGGTTTTTCAATATTTACTTCACGCGGAAAGTTACGGCGTGAAACTTGAGGGCACTGCCAAAGCCGATTTGGAAAAGATGGTTGAACGCAGTCGTGGCGTTGCAGAGGCGATGAATAAAGGCGTTGCGTTTTTGTTGAAAAAATACAATGTTGAGATTATTCGTGGGTTTGGAAAAGTGAAGCCGAATAAAATCGTCAGCGTGCATTCTTCGGAAACGGGCGAAACTACGGACTATTCCGCGAATCACATTATTCTTGCGACAGGCGCACGCAGTCGTGAGTTACCGAGTTTACCGCAAGACGGCGAAAAAATTATTGATTATCGTCAAGCGATGACCTTACGCAAGCAACCCGAAACGATGGTGGTTGTGGGATCTGGAGCGATTGGCTCAGAGTTCGCACATTTCTATCAATCCATTGGAACCAAAGTTACGTTGGTGGAATTTTTACCACAGATTGTACCTGCTGAAGATGCGGATGTTTCCGCACAACTCAGCCGTTCGTTCCGAAAAAATGGCATGAAAATTATGACCGACTCGAGCGTTGAAAGCGTTGATACCACCGGCGACGTGTGCAGATGCACGATCAAAACAAAAAAAGGCGAAGAGATTATTGAAGCGGAAATTGTGTTGTCGGCGGTTGGTGTGACAACCAACATTCAAAACATCGGATTGGAAGAAACGGGTATCGAAACCTTTGGCGAAAAAATCAAAGTTGACGCATATTACCGCACGAACCAAGACGGGTATTATGCGATTGGTGACATTGTTCACGGCCCAGCTTTGGCGCACGTTGCATCGCACGAAGCCCTTGTGTGCGTAGAAAACATCGCAGGTTTGAATCCACACGCATTGAACTACGACAATGTTCCTGCGTGTACCTACACCACGCCAGAAGTCGCATCGGTTGGGCTTTCCGAGAAACGTGCTACAGAAAAAGGGTTTGAAATCAAGGTTGGAAAATTCCCGTTCACCGCATCGGGAAAAGCAACCGCAGCAGGTAATCGCGATGGGTTTATCAAAGTGATTTTTGATGTCAAAACCGACGAGCTTTTGGGCTGTCACATGATTGGCGACAACGTAACCGAAATGATTGCCGAAGCCGTAATCATTCGCGAAAAAAACCTTACGGCGCACGATATTCTTTCAGCGATTCATCCGCATCCTACGATGTCGGAGGCGTTGATGGAGGCTGTTGCGGTGGCATATGGGAAGGCGGTGCATTTGTAATTTTGGATTTTTGATTTTTGATTGATTTTATATGGAACAGGAGATTAAGAATAGAACAAAAAAAATGGCTATTGATATCATAACGTTTTGCAAGGATTTGCCGAACAGTTTTGAATATTCTGCCATAAGAAATCAATTGGTACGTAGTGCCACTTCCATAGGAGCAAACTATCGAGCATCTTGTAGAGCCAAGTCAAAAGCAGATTTTATTGCAAAATTAGGAATAGTTGAAGAAGAAGCTCCATAATTATAGCAAGCCGAAAAACCGCAATCAAAAATCAACCACTTAATCCAAAATCAAAAATCAAAAATCAAAAATGACAATTATCCCAACTCATATTCCAGACCTAAAAATCCTCGAACCCGCAGTATTCGCGGATGACAGAGGGTATTTCTTCGAATCGTATTCGTACGAGAAGCTGAAAGCCTTGGGCATCGACAAAGTCTTTGTTCAGGACAACGAATCCAAGTCGCAAAAAGGTGTTTTGCGTGGGTTGCACTTTCAGAATCCGCCGTATGCGCAAGCAAAATTGGTGCGTGTTGTGAAGGGCGCCGTGCTGGATGTTGCCGTGGATATTCGCAAGGATTCGCCGACGTATGGACAGCATGTTTGCGTGGAACTTTCGGAGCAAAACAAGCGCATGTTCTACGTTCCCGAAGGTTTTGCACATGGCTTTCTAACCTTGGAAGACGATACCATTTTCTCGTACAAATGTTCGGCGTTTTACAACCAAGCATCCGAAGGCTCGCTCCTTTGGAATGACGAAACCCTTAATATTGACTGGGGAATAGAAAACCCTATTTTATCCGAAAAAGACAAAGTTGCACCAAAAATCAAAAATTAAAATGTCAAGAGCACCTTATATCTTAGTAACCCTTATCGCCGTAGTGTTGACGGCAGTGATTACGTTGAATTTTGCGAGAAAAAGCAATCTCTGCGACGAAGAGTACACACGTGCGTTTCACGAACATTATGCAATTTTTTCGCCACCTGTTCCAGACGAGCTGTATATTTTTGGCGAGCGTGTGCCGATGGAAATTTACCACGTTCACGAGCGTTTTGTGCGTGAGTTGTTGGTGAATGTGTACTGGCAATCCAACATTATTTTGCTCATGAAGCGCGCAAACCGCTATTTTCCAGTGATTGTGCCGATTTTGGAAGAGATGGGCGCACCACTTGATTTGAAATATTTAGCATTGGCGGAAAGTGCGTTTACACATGCCGTTTCGCCCGCCGGCGCACGCGGTTTTTGGCAGTTTTTGCGCGGAACAGCCATTGATATGGACTTAGAGGTTAATGATTTTGTGGACGAGCGTTACCATTTGGAGCGTTCCACACGTGCGGCCGTGCGCTACATGCGCGCAAACTACGAGCGCTTTGGCAGTTGGACATTAGCGGCTGCGGCTTACAACACAGGACAAGGAAACATCCGTCGTCACATCCAAAACCAGCAAACACGCGACTATTACGAGATGCACTTGCCCGAAGAAACCATGCGCTATGTGTTTCGCATTTTGGCGTTGAAAACGATTTTTGAAAATCCAATGAAGTACGGCATTATTTTGCGTGAGCAAGACATGTTTCCGCCGATTCCCACGCGAACCATCGTTGTGGATACGGCCATCCCGAATTTGTTTGCCTTTGCACGTGAGCAAGGCACCACGTTTCAGCAACTTCGCGCCTTAAACCCTTGGTTGAGACGCGACCGCCTACCGAACAGAAACCGACGTCGTTACGAAATCCGTTTGCCGTTGGATCCATCGCTGTCGCGGGAAAACCTTTTTGCTATGAATGCGGGGCAGGATATTTTTGGTAACGCCGAGCCTGCCAAGAAACCATATACGTTTGAGAATTTTGAGGATATGGAGGGGTATATCCTCGATGATGTTGAGGAATAAAACCGTAGGGGCGGGGCATGCCCCGCCCCTACAATTTGGGGATTCCCGCCTTCGCGGGAATGACGATAAAACAATTATCTGACGAGTGTTGCAACGCCCGATCGAACAATTTCTTCCCCGGTAGACATTCGTGCAGACACCATCCAAGAATAATTTCCTGTTGGCATTTCGCTGCCGTTGTATCGGCCGTCCCAGCCTCTGTTTGGGTCGTTTGTTGTGAACAACTCGCGACCGTCCATGGAAAAGACAGAGAGTCGAAGCGACGTAATCGGGTTTTGTTCTGTAGCAAACACTCTCAAGTATCTGTTTCTATCGTCGTGCGAGCCTGGCATAAATGCTGTTGGCACAAAGATACCAGTCATGCTTGGCTGAACGTCCAACATGAGGCTATACGTTGCCTCGCAGCCGTCCATACTCACCACACGCAACGCTACTTCGTAGTTTTGAATGGTTTCAAATTCGTGCACCACAACGTTGCCGATATGCTCAATCTCGCCGTTGCCGTTACCAAATTGCCAGTAAGCTCTCTCCCAGCCCGTTGCGTCGTTTCTGAAACGAATCGGCTCACGCGTTCGGATTTCTAACGGTGATGTTAATAATGTTATTCTGGCTTGCGGTTGTAAACCTTCCACAATGTCAACATCAACAACCGTTTCGCAGTTGTTTGCGTTGGTTGCAACGATGCGATAGTGTCCGATAGACATGTTGCTTAGTGTTGTTCCCTCTCCAATCATTTGCGTGAAATTATCGTCAGACGAATACCAACGGAACGTTACATGCTCTTGTGGATTTTCAACGCTCAATGCAGTTGTTTCTTCACTGCTGCAAATCACTCGTGAGCCTTCAAACGTTGGAGTTATTGGGCTTGCAAGGATTTCGATGCTGTTTGAAAAGACGATATTGCCTTGGCAGCTGGTGATTCGTGCATGAACAATGTCGCCCGGATTGAGTTCTCTGTCGAACGTTGGATGATCACCCAATCTAAATCCAGCGTTTAGACCATTGATGTACCAGTTGAACAGCGTTGTTGTTGCTGGACAGCGTGGAACGGCCACAAACAAGTACTGACCTGCTGGATTGGCACACGCATTTGGATGGCGCGTTGGATCTAATTTGATGGTGATGCCTGCCGTTTGAAACTCGACAGGGTTTGACACCACTGTTCGTGGCATACACGTGTTTAGCGTTGGCATGGCAATTTGCATTTGCCACACATCGCCATCACGAATGGCTGATGTCGCTAATTGTTGTGCCGTGTGTTGTGTTTTGAGACCGTTTCTAAGCCATACACGCTCGACATTTGCGTTTCCTATCGACGAAAATGCCGAATTCACAACAACCAAATTCCCACGACAAACGATAGTATCTGCTGGGTTTTCGAGCCAAATGTTGGCCGAAATTTCGTCTTTTGGTGCTGTGCGAACCGTGATGGATGCTGTTGCTTGACAGCCGCCTGCATTGGTTACCGTCACCGTGAAATCGTGTGCCGTATTTAGTCCTGGAAGCTCGGCAATTGGGTTTTGAATCGTTTTAGGACTTATGAAGTTATTGCCCGTCCAAAGGAATGTTTCCGCATTGGTTTCAGCATAGAGCTGAACGTCTTCGCCCACACAAACCAGTGTATCGGCAATCAGCGCTAATGTTGGAATGTCGTAAGCCACAACCGTACGCGTTTCGCGCAACGGCAAGTTTGGCGCACACGCAAAGTTTGATTCAAAAAGAACCGAAACCTCATCGTTATTCAGCGCATGGTTAAGGGCGAATGTTGTGCCCTCGCCTACTCTATGGCCATTCAAAAACCAGCTCATTCGACCAACATCTGTGTTGAAGTGTTGAAGTTCGGCTGTAAATTCGATTCTATCGCCTCTACACACGCTCATTTGGTCTTGTACAAGTGCCAAAACGGCATCTTGTTTGTCGATAAATCGCGGTGTTAGGCTTGTTTCATGAGAAGCAATATTGCCTGCACTTGCGCCGCACATCACACGTGAAACCACAGTGACCGAAAGGCTATTGCCGCTAAAGAAATCTTTTCCAATTTGTGGAAAACCTTCCGCATTGATGTGGAACGGGAATCCTTGTGCGAAGGCTGTTGCCTCGTCGATGTCCAAGAGGTCGTTAAGTACCAAAGTTTGACTTGGGCGTTGGATGGTAGAGCCCGCAGAATCCGATAAGTCTGGGTTAAACTCGTAGCGTCCCCATTCAACACCGTTTACGCGCCAAACCACGGTTGCACCTCGGCCAAACTGCTCCATATTTTCCAAACGGAAGGTAAAAACACCATCCGGAGTATCACAAACTTCGTCACCACCAAAAATCGAAACGATGTTTCCAGCGTTCAGATATCGGGTTGTTTGTGCATTTAGCGTGATTTCTTCAGACATTACGCTCGGTGTTCTCAAGCATCGTGCTGTTTGGTTTGTGAAGCGAACGCTGAAGCGATCCCAGTAGTTTTTGCTTTCCACTTGGCGTCTAAAGCCCATGTGGAACGGACTTGGGTTGGCCACGATGGAATCAAACGAATCAAACAATTCGTCGTTTCTATAAATGTGAATCAGCGGATGTGCGCCTGAATTGAATACTCTGAATACCAACTCTGTTGGCGTCGTATTACAACCTGGGCTATGCGCTTGATCCAAGATAACAGCCGAAGACTCAAACCATTGCGATCTCGGATCGATATCGTTTGACCAAACGGTGTGTTGCGTCACACAGCGATCTTGCGATTGCACCACCGCACGATACACTGAACCTGCTCTGGCTTGTGGGAATCTCGCCTCACGCCCTTCCATGGCATGCACGCGATACGTGTTTCCGTTTGCACGCGTTTCTTCCCAGAAAACCTGGTAATGTGCACCTTGATTATCTACTGTAGCCAAAAGCGTGAGTGGCATGTGTGGCACTTCGCAAAAGCCCATTTCATAAAAGCGTTGCGAGGCATCGTCCATAGCGATATTCACCGATAAGGTGCGCGCTGTTTCTACAGTAAGTGTGTGTTCAAGAAAAATTTCTTGTCCCGATACCGAGTCAAAAATGGTGACAAAGACTTCGGTTGAACCAAAAAATATGATTTCTGTTGGATTTGCTGTGATATCCACAATAATAGGCTCCTGTCCACCGTGAAGCGGTCGGTATTCCCACGCGTAAGATCTGCGTCCTGAGCCACCTTCAACCAAAGCGGCGAGCATGGTGCGTTGTTCCGTTACGCCTGGTGTTCCACAGAAGTAATCGTACTCTTGCAGATTATCTGGATTCATAGCACTGATGCGTGCGTTGAACATTTCACCTTCGATATCTACACGGACATTTAAGACTTGCACGCAACCATTCATAGAATGTATAGCACGGGCAAGGGAGGTATCCGCTATATGCAGAGGCAATTGTCGGATTTCTGCCCAAATCCACGTGGATTCGTAAATGGGTCGCGATGTTTTTGAAATTATTGAATCGGCTTCCACGGTTTTTGCTTCATCAAATTTGTCGTACGGGAACCAGCGAACAACTTGTCGTCTTCGACGCAGTTCGTGGGTTGGGTCACCAAGCAAGGTAAAAGGCTCCAATTCAAATTCAAGATCTACTGTTGCGCCACTCTCGATGATCATGTGGGCATTAGGCAGCTTTGCGAATGGATGGGCAAGTTCAGTGACCGTAATGCGAACGGTATCTGTACCAAAACAGCCGTCGCTGTCGTAGCCTCTTGCTACGAGCGTAATCGATCTTGCAGCTCTAAGGCCTTGCCATGGGTTCCATGGCGTGTTTTCACGATACCAATCTCCGCTTCTTGGTGTAAACACTGGGTTATACACATCAACACGATCTAAAACCCAATGTATCCCCTCTACAGGTAGTGCAACCTGATCCGTGGGGACATTTTCCCAGACAAAGCGTTCGGCACCTGTAGCTCTAAATTGGAACGGGTGGTCTTCACATATCGTAACGTCAGATATTCGACGTGGATCTGCAGCAGGCCATTCCAGCTGTGAGTAACTCGGGTTATCCATAAACGTGCGGTCAATCCTTACAACTGGCGCAGACTTGGCCAAAACATAACCGCGGCGACGTTGAACCTCATAGCTCACGCTCTGCGCCATATTAAGGTGAGTCATGGTTGCAATGCGAACCTCTATCGGCTCTGGTTGAACCAACTGATCTCTAATTCTCAGGTTCAAATTAAACATCACGCTTCCATCTTCCAGCACGGGCGGATTGAGCCCTGCCGTTCGGTCAATCCATGTAATCAAGATCTCAGAATTCACGAAATTGGCTACAAAACCGCCGCGTTGCATAAGCTCATCATTGAAGCCTGTGAAACTTGGAAACGTCAAGTTTGTTGCAGGGTCGTGCGACAGCACAATCGGCTCCAAAATATCCGAATTCAATGAAATTGTAAAGTGAAAGGTCCTTATTCCCAACTCACTAACTCCAGACACACGAAGCGGAACTTCAACAACCTGTCCTGGGCAACCCCAAACAGAATCTAATTGCACTGTCGCCACTGGTTGTTGAGCCCAGGTAGCCGACAACGTGCTTGCAGCAAGAAGCATGCAAATCACAAAGCGTAATTGCGTTTTCATAGCATGTATATTTTGCCCCGACAGAGTGTCGGATTGTTTATGTTGTCTTTACTCTCTTTTAAAAGTTCGATGCACCCATACGTTGCAATCGCGTGTCGCCCGTGTTGCGCAAAAGCTGTGCTCTATAGCTAAACACGATTTCGTGCGATGGGCGTGTACCTCGGATGTGTCCAGTGTGAATATCAAACGAATAGCCCAAACTAAACCCTTCCCAACTGATACCAAACAACAAGGCTACAGCATCGCGACGCACAGCCGTTCCAATTTGGAACATGTTCAGATAACTCACGCGAACCGCTGCATCGAAAGTAGTCACAATCGACGAGTTACGCAACATCACACTTGGTATAACCATCCACTCACGGTCAATCGCCCAACGGTACGAACCGTAAAGGTAGAAATGCACGTGATAACGCTCTCTGCGATCACCAACAATCAACGGCACATAACGCGACGACAAACCAACGGTGATTTCGGGTGTGTAAAATTCCACACCAATCCCCAAGTCCGACATCGTGTTGATGCGATTGATCAGCTGTCCTTCAACCGTTACACCGTCGCGAATACCTCTCGACAGTAGGCCTACGCTAATTCCCATCGCGAGCCACGCTTCTTCGTCCACTTGCAAGTGATACGCATACGAGGCCTTGATACGAAGGTCGTTTTGAACGTGCTGACGGGCGTTAAACACCGTCAAACCTACACCCGAACGTGCATCTGCAAAAAATTGCGACGCATTGAACATCATGTATGTTGGACGTTCTTGAGCGCTCAACGAGCGATCACCAGCCCACTGCGCACGATACGTAAGTGACGCCAAAAACATGTCCGAAGCACCTGTAGCAGCCGGATTGAAATGCAACCTGTTTGCATAAAATTGCGTAAACAATGCATCGTCTTGAGCGAAAACCTTACCAATGGCGAATAAGGCGATGGTTAACGTTAGTATCTTTTTCATTTATCTTTGGTTTTTCGTTTTTTTTTCTGTTTGTTTCATTGCGGTCGTTTCGAGAGCCTCAACGACCGCCCACTCAGGGGTCGTGGTGGCTGAGGCTCTCGAAGCCACCATTTCTAGTCAATATCCCTCATCACCGTTACCGCACCACTAACCGTGATATAACCTTCCGGTGTTGGGATTCTGGCGTTGTAATAGAACGTTCCAGAATGGATATTACGTCCTCTGAAGTTTGGATCCCAGCCTCTGGACTCGCCAAAACCTTGAATACGGATGCCCCACGTGTTGAAGACTTCAACATCGAAGTTCGGGAACAAGACGCGGTTTGCTTCGCTCGAACCTTCCGTCACAAGGACAGTTGGAACCGGTACCAAACGAATCGTGATGTCGCTAATCGCCTCACAACCGTAGTTGTCGATAGCCACACCAACCACCGTAATCGGTACGTTGAGCGAGCCACGGTCTAAGCCCAACTCACGAATCGACCCTGCTGGGAAGCGTGTGCTGAACATCGGACTGCGTTGCTCCATTGGGTTAGCACGTACATCACCCACACGACTGCCGTCGATGCGTTGGTTGAACGGACTGCCCAAATCATCCATATCCACTTCATGGCGTTCGCCCACAAAGCGCCAGAACTCGTAGTTCTCAAAGCGGCCTGGAGCCATCATGAAGTTGATCACTTGGTTTTCGAAGTATGAACGCTCAAACATCGTTGGTGCAACATGCATCGCCACGTGAGCAGTCGAACGCACATTTGCAACAATCGTTGCCGTTTCTAAGATTGATCCGCCAGAGCGTACAATCAGCCTGAATGTCATTTCGCCTGTTTCAGATTCAGCCACACGGAAGCCAACCGTAGATTCTGTGATCGGTGGATCCGTTGGTGTTGTGCTCGGTGCATACTCACCAACATAATACGTCGTTACAGGATCTACAATCCACTCAAACGTGAGGTTCATGTCGGCAAGATCGCCCACATAGCCCGAGAACCTTGGCTCGAAGTATACGATATGACCCACACACAAGTTCAAACGACCGTCGTTGCCGATAGGCAGATTGCCTTGTTGTGTTTCGTCACCGATAAATCCGTAGATAGCATCTCTATAATTCAAGAAGATACTGTCTCTATCGATCCAAATCGTATCGTTTCCTGCTCTGCGGTTCGATGTGATAAACACGAAGATCGAATCCAACTGCAACGTTGGGCAGTGGAAGTTGATCTCGTCTTCAAATCTCAACGTGTCGCAAACACCTAAGATAATCTCCAAATGTACAATATCGCCTTGGTTGAGTTGCGTTGGAACTTCGCGCATAAACGTTGATCCCATTTCAACAACTGGACCGTCGTTGATTCGCCAAGCAAAGGTTACAGGTCCACCAGCAGCATCCAAGAGCGTATAGTTTGCCGTGTATGTGACCATGGCTGTTTCGCCATCGTCTGGACAAAGTCTGAACAATTCGCCTACAGGTGATTGAATATTTTCACCACCAACGATAATGTCACGGCTTAGTCCGCTTGCATCTGCAACAAATCCACTTTGAATAATGGTTACCGTTTCAGACGTTCGCACCTGACAGCCATTCCAAGAGCTTGGCAGTGTCACCGTAAAGTGATACGTCAATGCATCACCCACTGGCACTTGAAGCGTTGGGGTTGTTGCACCAGGAATCGGTGTGCCAGCAGCGAACCACTGGATGGTTTCCTTACCTGTTCCAACGTATGGCGTAAGCCCCATAGCATCTATTTGTCCTGTAAGCGTTTGAGGTCTCGGTGCGCCGTCTACACGGAAACACGCCGAAATCGTCGCTGATGGGAACGGTAGAATAGTCACTGGAGGCACCACGACAAGTACTGTCGTAGCATCTTCCATTGGATTTGCTTGACCACGCGGTCTAATCTGAGCCACAACCTGCGAAATGCCTGCCGACTCTGTCGTTACACCGTTATACGTTAATGTCGTTTGGTTTGCACCTGGCACCAACGTACCGTCAACATACCAGCGAATATCGAAATCGTCGTTCCAATTTGGTGTTGGTACAACCAATGTTCCAATCGCAAAGTTTGCTGTGCCACCAATACAAATGGTGTCACTTCTAACTATGAAAATCTCTGGCATATCAACCGGCTGTAGTCTAATCACAAACGGTCCCCTTGCGGTATCGAATGTATGAGTAACACCTGGAGGGCCATCCGAGTAGTCTGTACCTGTCCAAGAAGCCGTTAGTCTAAACTGACAGTCTTCGTTCGCAGGATCTTCAAACCATGCTTGAGCCACATTAAGCGTAAGTGTACCGTCTGGATTTTCGGTAACCGTAAATACACCTGGACCATAGTCTGGATGTGTATCATCAATTACTGTCCAGCTACCGCTTGGGCAGTAAATCTCCCAAACATAGACAATATCGTCAGGATCAATGGTGTTGAACACAGTCGCATTGTCATGCTCTGAACCTCTTGCAACACCCGTCAATTCAACATATCCACCCGCTGGAGGCGTTGTGAAGTGAATCTGTGGATCTGCTGGTGTTTCGCCTGGAACAAGCGTAAAGCTTGCATCGTTATCCCACTCTAATTCGTCGTACGAGCGTACTTGAACGGTACTCGTCAAACGGTCGCAACCGCCTTGTGGAATGATGGCTCTAAACCATGTGCGTCCTGTGAAATTCGTAATGGTCAACGTGTTATTGTCCGTTCCGCTAACCACGAGATCACCACCCGACGCAATCGTTGTCCAAGGTGTTCCGCCTGTTGTTGAGGACTGCCAAACAAAGTCGAGACCAACAGCATTCGCAGGGATATTAACAACCTCTAAGGTCAGATCAGCGCCATAAAACACGTGTCTTAGCGTGTTTAGAATCTCTCCAGCAGCATCTGTTGCCCTGATTTCCACATGAACGTAGTTCGATGTATCTGCCACACAAGGCCCATGCGCTACAACGGCACGGAAATAGCCCGTGTTTGCATCTTCTGCATCTATCGCAAATGTGTTGCCTGTTGGTGTGCCTCGGCTTGCAGCATTTGTCCAAGAACCAGCCAAGTTTGATGGCGAGAATTGCCATTGCTGGATCGTTCCTGTGCCGATAGCGAGAGTCAATACTGGTCGATCGTCGCCAGCACAGATGTCGTTTTCGTCAACCGTGAGGCTTCCGGCCAATGGTGCTGTGTAAACGGCGATAAACACGGCTGGTGTTGGGACTTCATCGCAAACACCGTTTCGGATAATTGCACGGAAGTAGCCTGAATCCGCTGCAACACTTGTGCCCGTTGTGAATGTCGTCGCTGTACCTCCTCTGTTGGTCCAAGGTGCGCTGTTGTTGGCTGAGAACTCCCAGCGTACAACGTTACCCACTTGGTTACCGTCGAGCGCCAACGTTATGCCTGTGCCAGTTGCACAGATTTCAGTCGTCGCTGGAGGTGTAATCGCTCCTGGAACGGTTGCCGTATTCACAACCACCAACACAGGATCTGCTGCCACTGGCGGACAAACTCCGCGCTGAACTACCGCACGGAAATAGCCCGAATCAGCAGGAACAGCATCGTCTCTTGTAAAGATCGCTTCGCCAGCTTGTGTCAAACCGCTGGACATATCGGCAAACGTATTGGTTGCAGAGAACTGCCAACCCAAAATCGTTCCACGATGGCCTGAAAGGTTCAACGCAATGTCGTCGCCTTCACAAATAGCCAAATCGTTTGGCGAGATTGTGCCGCCGATTGACACTGAATCTACACGAACGCGAAGTGTATCACGTAACCATTCGCCACCGCCACCAATCAGTTGATATTCGATTACATAGAATACCCAAGCAATCGGTGAGTTAAATGTTTCGTATTCGGTAGGTGGTGGTCCAACCGAGTTAAATGTCGTAAGGTCAGCAATCAC
>Ga0209755_10006098_pt1 | contig 13464 bp, 11 predicted proteins | sample TergutCo191P1_FD_187301 | JGI IMG/M metagenome (GOLD analysis project Ga0209755, IMG submission 187301) | Cornitermes sp. P1 segment gut microbial communities from Petit-Saut dam, French Guiana - Co191P1 (SPAdes) (version 2) | ecosystem: Host-associated > Arthropoda: Insects > Digestive system... | reverse complement strand
ATTTCCCCACTCAGCCTTACCATTCATCTTCAGGTCTCAGTAGACAGCTGTATGGCTCACTGCAGTTTACATCTAGAGAGATGTCAAAGTTTTATTGCTGAAAACATTTGGCCTTTCCCTTGACCAATTCAAAGGCTTTTTTATTCCCCCACTCTCTGTCTATCTTGTTCCCTTTTTTTATAGGATTTTCTTGGTGTGCCCTAGATTGGGTTAGTTGGACGTATATTTCCTTTAATATCCATGTTGAGCTATAAACAGTATGTTTGTAAACTGACAGTTTTATGGAGAAATTAGATGTTGAAGTTCACAACGCTGAGGTGTGATTTAATTGTGTTTTGAGCTAAAGATTTCAGAAGCATGGAATATGAATTTCTGTAGTCTGATACAGTTTATATTTTGTGAATTTTCCAGTATTTGACATTGTTTTATTTTTTAGAACTTATTTACTGTTTTTTTTAAACATTCTTTGCAACATATAGATGTATAAATTTTTTCATATAACTGCAGGGAAAGAGGGCAGTACTGCATACTTGTATGGGTAATTGCAGTTTGCAGCTGAATACTTGTAAAAGTATTGTTGAAATGCTGAGAAAGTCTGTAACATTGCCAAGATGTATGTGGCTCTATCTCCTTGCAAAGGTAACCTTTTAATTTGCATAACTTCATCTTGTTGTGTTGATCAATCTAATAAGTAAGTCCAGGGTCTGGATATCTTACTAAGTGTCATGTTATTCAGACCATATACTAAATTATGTTATCTTTTCCTTCATGTTTCCATCTGGACAGTGATCTTCTTTTATTCAGTTCTTTATAAATCTCTTAACAAATTATAAACCAATGATGGTGACTGACCTATGATTGTTCTTAAGTTTGTCCAAAATAAGTTGAAAGTATGTCAGCATTTAGATAAACTTTTCTGTGTCTAGAGCTACCGAATTATCTAAGCTTATTTTTCTGTTTGAAGAAGTCTTTATTAATATATCTGTAGAGCTCAATTGTCATTTTGAGACATAGTTATGCTACAGACATATGATGCTGTGTTCTAGTTTACTGACAAAATATAATGTTGGATCTTTATACTTATTTTGAAAAAGAAAATCATAATATGAAAAATGTGCAATATATACTGTATGTGTGGTAACTAAAATGTGTGTAGCACATTCACCGTATATAACTACACATAAAAAGTTTGTGTGTATTTACATTGAACTGGCTAGTCGAAATGCTTCATAAATATTAGTATGAAAATTGCCCTGGCATTCCATTTGGCTTCAGTTCTCGAGATGTCTTAATCTTGGCCTGATAACATGTGTACACAAACACACACACACACACACACACACACACACACACACACACACACACACACATAGACACACATTCATAGACACACACACATATATAAACACACACATACACACTCACACACACACACACATAAACACACACACTATGGTCTTAAGTACTTAAATTCAAGTACCCTATTTATATTGATTTAAAATACTATACAAATAAATGGCATTTAAGTTAGCTTCAATTTACAGTCAATTTAACAATTCAGCAAAAATATAAGATAAGCGGCATGATGTGCCAGGGACAAGCAGATAAATATGCAATACATATTACATAATTAAGTATATATTTTCACTTTAGTTAAAACAGATATTTGTTTATTATGATTATATATTCAAATGTACTCTATAGACAATTTTAAATGCACTCTCTCTAAAACATAGAAGTCTTCCTTAGCAACATACTTTCACTACACAAGTAGCAATATATTAAGGTATCTCACTGTTTTCTGTTGTGTCATTCACATATCTCACACATAACAATGTATTTATTTTTGGGCTGCAAATCAGAGCTTATTATGCAAGTATGAACAATATAAAGCAGTCATTCATAGAAGGCAAATTTACCCCACTTCTGTTACAGTACTACTTGCTCTGCATGTGTTTCACAGTGTCACCAAAAACATACTCCATTTTGAATGGAAATAATAATAAAAAACACCATAGATAAATTAAAAAGACATTTTTCAATATTTTATATCTTCACCTTGAGTTTTAGCATACATTATCAACAAATCTTCTTACTTTCACTCTTAGCCTGTTGAAACATGAAATAAGTGCACATTTAATGGAAGGTATTTTTTTGTTACTATGGACTCATAGGAATTAATTACATCTGATAATAAGCTGTGTACAAAAGTTATTGTTGTGTATTAACTGCATATTATGTTATCTATGTTGATACAAAGAAATGAATAATTGTTTGGTAACACAAAGGATTCAGAATTCATTGATTGTGAGGAATCCTGCACTGTCTTGTTTACACAAATGTACAAGATTTTTTTTTACCACAAAAAACACCAGGTCAACTGTGTGTGAAGATTTCTAATCACTTTTACAACATGACTTACAGGGTACTGTAATGAAAGTCATGAAGCGCACACTTGGAATTTGGGTCTGACTACAAAAGCCTGAAAGGAAAATTTGACAAACTATAAAAAGTCTTGTTAGCTGTATGTCCTTCAGTTATGCCATGCCAGATATTCATCTTCCTGGAAGCATTAAGGCTAAGACCATCACCATTTCACAAGTCTCCTTCCATAATGATATGACAAGGACATAAGATACTGATGCCTTACAACTGAAAAAACATTAGTGTAATGAATGACACTGCATCTTTGACAGGAGGCAAAATAATCAATATAAATTTTATATTTAAATATCTGAATTGTGTCAACAAGTGATAGTGGAGCAGAAGTGGAAATTGATATGAGAGTGAAAAGTATGAGGCTGATACTGCAAATTTATACATATTTTGAATATAGTTTTTCATTTTTGTTGTCTACAAAGAAGGTATGAAGTATCATTAGTTACGTGCCAATTTAGGTGCCCGTTTTCTTCATTTCATTTCCACACATATTTGGAATGTATTTACAACACATAAAATCAGTACTTTTTTATGCTTGGGTAGGTGTTTAGGTTCTAAATTACTCTTGGAATCCTTTGTGTGCAGAAACATTTATTTTCTGGAGAGATACAAAAAGCACTCAATCATTCATTGGTTGTGGCACATTTTTAATTTGTTTGTAATACTCAGAGCACAAAGAAATTGCCTTATTGAGAGTTCTAGTGAGTGAAAAGAGGCTTGTTTTAAATGTTTAAGTCAGACATTTAATTTGCAAGCAAAATAAAAATTTGGATTTGGACACCGGATATGGTGTTTTTCCTGTGATAAATTTGGAATATTCAGCATAATTGTGAGTGCCTCAGACTGCCATTTCTTTGGCTGTTGATCAGAGTCTCTGGAAACTGATAGACTCAAATTCAGTCATAATCTGGGAATTTCCAGATTTTTCACTGCTTAGGTTGCACTGACACATCACATATGCTCTCTTTTAATAAGTAATTGTTGATAATGGTTTTGTCCCTGTGCATGTGTAACAAATTTTTATAGGAATGTCCTTTATGAACATTCACTTTATTGATGTAAACTAAAAAACGTTTTTTGTCTATACATGAAGTTTCCCCACTTTTTGTGCCATTTAGAAAACGTATTCAGTTCTGGAAAATTTTTGATTTCACAGCTCTAATCATCACATCTGTTTAAAGTTCTGTTACTTATTCTTAGATATGTGAATACCTAGCAGATTTTTGGATTATAAATTTCATATAAAATTAAGTGAGACAGTGTCTTACAGAATATTATTTCAAGACAGAATGAGTGCAGCTGTTGAGTTAACTGTTGCAGTATGTAACCTGTTTAATACGTTTTTTTTATTTAATGTAGCAAGGGTTTTCAACCATACACTTCCACACATACACCAGCTGTGCTCTATATGTAAAATATACATGTACTGAAAAAGAGATCTGCTTAATATCATCGCATGCTTAGTCCTCTTTTTAAGTAATCATCTGGGGGCAAGGTAAGGGAAGTGGTGTATTGTGAGATATCCCTGTTAATAATAATAGTCACAAACTGAGGGTCATCATTCTTGGTCCAGACTAGACATTTTATTAGATTCGTGACTCTTCATTATTTATGAAAGTGGAAAAATTTCAGAATAAATTAACAGTATACATAGATTGGACGTCATCACTGGTGATATGAAATCTAACCATCATTAGATTAGGGTCATCAGATCAGAGGCATACATGTTATATGCCCTAACACACTTGTTTGTTCTAAATTAACCAATACAGTCAGTACAGATGGGGTTCAGACAAACAAAAATTCGCGAATCTGATTTAAAACTATGGATAATTGGTGAAGAATCTGCATACATTGATTTTAGCATTTGTAGTTCTACTCTAGACTTGGTCCCAGAAATTTATACAGACCTCTGCATTTTCCTTCTAAAGTGCTTGTTTGTAGGAATGTCTGTGCTACTTATGTAAAAGGTATTTATAATTGATATGTTTGAAATTATAGTGTGTGCGTACCTATGGAGATAGTTGGATAGATTGAAGCAGATACACAGAATTTGATTATACACTGATCTTGTTTGTTAAAGTGACAGGTAAGATATGCAAATATCCAGATTAAGATGAGAGTCTTTTTGGGATGCAAAGCCAGTTGGTTTTGTAGCCAGACAGCACTCTTTTGAAGCAATTTGCATATTCTTCTAAAACACTGCTACCTTTCCATAGACTGCATAACACTGAAAACCTGCTAACCATCATAAAAATGCCAAATATCAAATCTCAAGATATTTTATGACATTTCATATGTTGATAACTAGAATATGTCTTTAATTAAACTTACTTTTTAATAATCATATTTGATGCACTTACGATCCTGGAAGTATGGTGCTGTGTGTTCTAGCTGTATTAACCATGGCATAGGTCTTGAGATAATGAGTAATATGCAAAAACCCTAAGTAATAAATTGGAAACTATGGCATATTGCTTTAAAACCATCTAAAAACCGTCTTGCTTCTTAACTAACTGCTGGCCAACACTATTATCACATGAACCTGTTTCTCAGTTTATGCTGACCCTTGAGTTTATAATGTGTGATATAAGAATGTTGCACATAACAAGAACATTTTTTGGTGTGAATGTCATGGTTGGATTGTTTGTAGTTCAGTTTCTTATTTGGGAAGTCCCGATTTAAAAACCTGAGGCCAATTATCTTGGTTGGGTTTTGGCTTTTTTTTCCTCAGACCATTCAGGTAAATGCCACAGTAGAACCTCAAACTCGGCCAAGATAACATCCTTCCACATTCTTTCCAGTACAGTATTCACTGAACATCCTACCATTAAATGCTATGTAATATAAGCTACTACTTTCACTGTTAAATACGCTATAAATTCAATCTTAATATTCAGGACTATGTTAAGATAGATAATGTTACTACCAGTTAATCTAACCCTCTCATACAAAGCGTCCACGTTATGAAAAGCATCTTTTTTAAAAATGCAACAAAACTGGTATAAGTAACGAACACGCATTTATAAAAGCAAAGCTCACTATTTTTATAAGAATTATAAACCCGTAATAATGACGAAGCATTTTTGTGGTTGTTATCTTAAATATTGTCACTGTGTACAGGGCAAACAGATATGTTACTTTGTCTTTGGCGTTCTTTGCAAAATGGTTCCGAAAAATACTTGTATTGCTGGTGCCAGCGCTTCAAGGACATTTCTATAAAAGACTGTGAAAAGTACTTAGGAACGTAAAGGATTATGTATTTCGATGCACAAAACATTAAGTGCAGGTCAGATATAAGTATTTTCTCCTTATTTTCGTCACAGTGGGGAAATGTTGGAAGCAATAAAGTTTGTTGTATGTTAACCCACAGTCGTGTCTTCCATACATCATCCAAAAATTAATGTGCTCCTTCAGATGGCATAAAAGTATAATTAAGATTTATAAAAATATTTACTGTAGCGATAGTTATTGTTATATTTGAAGAGAATAGTATTGTAAGTTCTAAACAGCTGACCTCTAAACAGAGGCTTGTCTGTAATTTAACGTATCAAATCTTACGTGCGTATTGTCCAGTTTTAACCTTCAAGGCCCGTGATTCTTGCGGTAAAGATGAATAGCCGAGGTTGTGTCATGTTTTAGGGCGTCGGACTGAAGTAACAACTGTTCTAACGGTCTGAGGAATAAGGATGACATAATGAACGCCATTGACATTTTATTTAACAAAGATTTTGGACCAGTTATATAGTATCGAATGACAGGGTGTTTTTAAAATTATGAATTGGGAAGACTGTGGAAAGGAAAAGGCCTTGGCATATTGAAGTCCATATACCAACAGTTCCCCGGACGTTCTAAGACACTTTACGAATAACTTTGTACGCGTTAGGAGTTTTACACATTGGTGTTACCGAAGATTAAATTCTCAGTGATGTCACATTATTTCTTTGAGTGAGTAGCCTGCGACGTTTTAAATTGTCATAATGAATTAGTTTTCAGCCCTAAGCAGTCGAAATGCTTGACCTTGAAAACTAATTCACTGCGATCCTTCGAAACGTCGAGAACTACTAGCTGCACAACACGTCACACCCAGAAAGAAATGAAACTTCAAATGCCTGTAGAGTTTGCCCCCGTCTGAGATAAGAACCTTGTATTTTCTAACTGACACGTCAACTGTTCGACTGTGCAGTACGCTGTTACAATGTCAAGTTTTCGTCGTATGTTTAACATAATAAAAATAGGGTTCCATGATATTTCTGTTTTATCTGTTCTGTTTGGGGTATTGCGTTACTACTTCGTGTTGCAGCAAACAGAACTTTCGAAAAATAATTCCAAAGGATATGTTGTCACTGTTAACAACTTCGTGCAATGGCTGACTGCGAAACGTACTTGTTAAAGTTTGCTTCGAGTTAAACCAAGCCGCGAGTTTGTGTAAATCTAATTACGAACTACAGTAGTTGTTACAACTTCAGTCCTGTCCAGACCACTGTCTGTCGGGAGGTAATGATATGACTTTGGAGATATGAGGCCAGCTCGAAAACAAAGTTGGCAGCAGTGGCGGACATAACCATACAAATGCACAATAATGCAATAAAGTTCGATAATTACTTTTTCTGTATACTGCTGCTTAAAAACTGCAAATTTGTTTCTTTCATTCGGAACTTTATGTTATCTTCCTGACGGGAGCATCAGCGCTGCTTCTTCTGTTTGAAACCTCTGAACCTTGTGGTGTATTGCTCACCTGTGTTTTGTGCACCCATTGGTGTCATCTAAACAATGGAACAAATGGAGTTTGGTTCCAAAAAAAAATCAATTACGTATATAAGTTTTTTTTTTTTATTTTAGCAATTCACTTTTGCAGTTCGAAAAATTCATTAAGCCACTCTCCGCTAACATCGAATTCTCCTCTTTTTCTTAAGAAGTTCCATACTTTTAAACCTACAGCTTAAATGTTTGCGCATCTACGTGTGTTATAATAATGACTCAGAAATTACACGGTATGCCTGCTTTATTTCTTATCTGATCAGGACGGTTGATATTTTCAGAAACTTTACAAGCTTCGTTTACTGACATCACGTATGAAAGGCACTCTCTACAAATTTATCTTTTTAAGCAAGAGTCAGTTTCCTTTCCCACCTCTTTCTCTCACATTAAAATAAAAATACAATACCTTTTAATTAAACGTGAATCTTCAAAGAACACTCTGTGTATGGACTGTACTGGCAAAGGTCTATGATCGGCAGAGGCCCTCTACCTTCAGGCAATATGAGGCACAGCCAATTTCATGTCCATTGATCTCTGTTCCCCAGTTTGAAGTGGCCGGTTCGTTTGATAGATGACCACCTTTCTCCGCGTAATTGTGCCGCGTTTTAAATCAACACATATCTCAGAAACGTGTTTTGGAGGCACGCTTGTGAATTTGGGAACAAAATTACTTGGAAATTTAACTTTACTTTTTTAATTTATATATTGTCATAGAATTCCAAGGAATAGAATAGTTCCGTTAACAATCGATTCGTTTTTTGTTACATTTTGATTGCTGAAAACTCTGATCCTTCGGAGGTATGAAATTGGGCTAAGTCTACAGCAACGTAACCCTAATTAATATGTTTGCTTGTTTTGCGCAGTGGAATCAACGGTTTGATATGATCCCTATGACAGTGTATGACGTCAGTAATGTTCTGTACTAGAACAATTCAGTATTTAAAAATGATTTTTTAGATAATTATCATTTATACTTTGTATGCGACGCACGAGTTCCTTGACTCTAGGAGCATTTGTCCTTTTGATTTAAATTGACTTGTTACGTGATAGTCTCACTGAAATAAACGTGTCCCACCATTCTGTTAAATTCACCAGAATAACTTTTACATTGCCGTGAAGATTTACTTGTAGAAGCTCTTCATGGAAAATAGTAGCTGAGGCCAGGTTTCAATACCAAGGTAATCAGTATGAGACTTACGGTGGGAAAATTGACCATGGGATAGATACTTCAGTTTTATCCTTTTACAATTCCACTAATGCTCCGAACTAATATTTTGTTTATCTGTTATGGACGCTATGTGTTAACTATCCGTAAAGAACAGATATCGTTGTTAGAGGAAACACTTAATAAGCAGAAATACAGATTTTCTCTCTGTCAAAGATGAAAAAGTGGTTACGATTTTTAGCCTAATAAATTGCAAACATCGCTTTTGGCGCAACGATTCTTAATTTTGTTTCAATTTCATTTCAGTTTCATTTGATATCGACGTCGACTGTTATTCGAGCCCGCTATGCTCTCGATCTGATTTGTTTTCAACACCGAAGGCTTCGCTATTTTCAATGCCAAGAAAATGTACTTGCGTTCCCTCTATAGCAATGCCATATCCGCCACTGTTTGCCGGTCACTAAATTTCTTGAAACCAATAATCATGACTCCTCCATTTGTATTCTCCTTTCACCAAGATTAACTGACGGAATTAGAATTTTTTTATTTTAAGTAATGTAGGCTAAGGGGCTGATGTGGATTGTGTTGAATGAGAGGAAGGTAAGGGGTTTGGAGGGTCAATGCTTGTCGTAGATGTGGTAGTTGTGGCGGTTTCTCGTTCTGTGCTCTCATCTCGCCGTGATCTGAAAAAACCCGACCCACTCTTGCCACCATCTCTCAGAATCTGGAATAGTCTCTCTTTTTCTAACCAATGATAACGTAGCTTCTTACCCATCTCCGAAAGTGTTTTCAGTTGTTCCTGAAATCATAAATAAAAATCACTTGTTGTACAAAAGTATTTCAAATTACACTGAAAGTTACATTGACCGAGGAATGTATAAATGTAAACAAATCTTGCAAAAGAGCTCCCAGAAGGAGAAAAATGTTTGTCAAATTGTTTTTATTTTATATGCGAATATAATTCCCCAAGGCTTTTGGTTCAAAATGAGGTATTAAAGATGGAAGTAAGAGTGTCAATAAAACTTGATGGCATAACGTTTCTGCAATTTACTTTGACATTTAAGTTCGTGGACAGGGGGTGAGGAGAGAGAAATAGAATGGTTACATTATATTGGCACGAAAACAGTTAGAAGAGAAAGCGTTTCTGCAACAGTTACTTTGTCGTCAAACAAAATGATACATGTGTTACGTAATTGGCTTTAACTTTACGATTCAAGTTTTAAAGACAAGGTACTGTAGTATTATATATTCTACGACAAGTATGGGACAAAAAGAGGTAATAGGCCTACTTATGAAGTGGTGTAAGACAGTTTGTTTTCGGTACCCGAATCGGAGAGAAGAGGATGTTTATTTCGTTAGTCAGCAATCTTAGTATCTTCCAGCTGTGGTGCTACGTGATCAAAATGTATGGGTTGGCGTAAAAGAAGATTTTATAATCTCAAAGGTTTTTATGGCCCCCATACCTATAATCTACACTTACAAAACGTAAGGAAGACATAACTTTTAGGCATATACACGGAACATCCACCTACCAAATGCCACGTGCTTAGCTCCAGTGACTAATGAATTACCGCCACCGAAGCAAGATCTAAAGGAAAATTTCTTCACGGCTGGTATTTTGTTATGTTAAATTTTACAAAAATATAATCGGTATAGAAACTAGCTAAGGGCTAGACGATCCGGGGATCGAGTCTTGTTGGGGGGCGAGATTTTCCTCACTTCTCCACACCGGCGCTGGGGCCCACCCAGCCTCCTGTACCATGGGTTCTGAGTCATCTTCTCCGGGAGTAAAGCGGCAGAGACCTGGCGTTGAACACCCATCCCATTTAACGCCGAGGTTGAAGAAAGTGTATAGCCATAACTACTCTCCCTCTGGGCTTTTGTGACTTATTCTATTGTGAAATTTACTTTTCATATTTTACACGATCTAATACCACCCACCATTTCAGGACCCTAAAGGAAATGTCGCGCTTAACATTTCGAGTTTTTATATGAGTGTCTGGCGTCAAGATTTCGGCGTTGATGTGGCATCCAGTATTTTAACTCTCATACAGCGTTTCGTGAAAATCTGTCAACTTATCGATATCGTGGTGGAGTGGTTGCAGCATGGAAAAGTAAAACATGGAATATGTGCAAAATCCCGCGTGGAAAGCGTTGTGTAGGAATAGTCTCTGTTGGAGAAGTATGGAATATTTTCAAAAAACATCTGGGCGTCATTTATATGTAGGCTTACATGAAAAGCTGATTCTGGTATGGACTGTGTCGCAGTGCTAATATGAGACGAGTTCAGGTAAATTGCTTTCTCCTAGGTAGAGTGTAGAGGTAAGGAAACAATATAAAGACCGATTTTCTGTTACTGATGAGGAGACGCTCATGAATCCAGCATAACCCGTGTTGTGTTGTCGATTGCGTTTTCATGGTTAAATAGAAAGGGGTACACTGACATTCCAGTGTTGTCGATAACTTAAAAGCTTTCCTCTTTCACGTGGATTTCTAATTTCTCTGTGTCTTTGTGATGTGTGCTGCCGCGGGCTAAATTTACCGCGGAGCATGAGAGAAACATTCTCCATCACTTTATGTGTTTCGTCTCCCTTCTGCATGAATAGACCGAGAGCTTTTGTTTCCTTTTGAAGCGGGCTTTACGTAAAAGTCATGCGACAAATATGCTAGGAAAGAGATGTAGACCTATCTCTTGAAATTATTTATTAGTCGTTATAATGCAAGTTGGTTGTGTCTCGTATTTGAAATCGGCGAACGAATCGTGCACCATTAGCTGTGAACGTTTGCTGATTTTCAGTGGTAAAAAATGTAGATCTAATTTCATAAACATTGTTATATTGAAACAAGGGCCGATCCCAGTGGCCGCGCGTGTCCGCAACCTGGGTTTGCGGCCGCTCGCTTCCTGGGATTGCGGGTTCAAATCCCACCGGTAGCATGGATGTATGTCTCTTGTAAGTGCTGTGTGTTGTTACGTGGAGGTTTCTGCGACGAGTTACTCACTAGTCGAGAGGAGACATACCGAGTGTGCTTATGAAGCCCGGACAATGAAGAGGCCGTGGCCCACTAGGGGCTGTCGTGCCATGGAATATACATGTAATAAAACAATGTATCAGCACGGACATGATTAAAATAGTAGCCGTTGGGTTGGTGCATTTTAGAATTTTGGGTGTTAAAGTTACTTTGTAATCATTTATTAAGATTAGCACTTACAAACAAATTTACCATTTGAATAGGGTGATCAGGCCTACAATCTGGAATGAAATAATGGTTTTCTATGATGAATCAGAAAGAACATTGAAGGAAACAGCCTTCTCACATTTTATGGTGTTATTCCAGTGTTTGACTTTAGGCAGTCGCGAACACAATGGAAACTTCATGACACTAAGTTTCCAGGGTACGATTCATGGGATCTGACCCAAATGAAGAGGAAATGTTAAGCACTGAACCATAATATTCGACCTGCAGGTATTGTTGGGAGAAGTGTTATCTACACATACACTTTATTCGACAATTTACAACAATTGATCAGTTCATGTTCTGACAAATAACAAACATCCTCATGCTTGCTGGTGATCACGCAGTTATTTTCGATAATCCTGAAGTGAAGCGATTACGAATAAATGTTACACTCTTAAGTAATCTCTGCACGCCATTAAAATTTGTAAAGCAAGCACAATAAATGTCAGAATTTTGATTTTCTTTTATAGGATTTTAGTGTGAGCCCCCACTAGTGATTGTACCAACGCCAAAACAACAGTTGTGTCCAGAAACACGTAACAACACACGTTTCTTAGCTAATTCATACGAAACTCACATGATAATTGTGAGTCATGGAAAGTCTGAGACTTTGGGAGTGTAGGCAGTCTCTTTAGCGTACACTCCCACTTCCCATAATGTCAGGGAGTCACGGCCAGGTACCGAGGTGGCCACTCTTTTGGGCCAATCTGTGTCCCTGGAAAGCGGTTGTCGCTGAGTTTCCACATATTGATTTGAAAATGGGGACTTCGCGCTGTTTTACTGGAAGAGGTGTTATCATGGCATTTTTCAGTCTGTGAAATGAACTGTAGTTTAATCTTGCCAAGGCGCGCGTCCCTGTAATGGTCCGTTTGGCTAAAGAATATGACCTTTGTACCTTGTTTTCGGACAAGAAAAAGACAGCGTTCAGTGTTGAACAGTACGTGGCCTGATCCACATTTACTTGAGGGGCCTTCGGATGCCATATTCTTACAGTTTGATGACCGAGAGTTCATGAGAAAATAAAAGTGATTTCGTTCCTCAAGACAGCGTCACTGCCTTCACCATAGGAACAAGCTTTTAATTGGCCACTAAATCATTTGGCTAGACAGCTGAACGGTGCATTGTCGTCGATGTACTGTGGCCACGAAATTTTAAGTTCACGTTCTCATATTTACTGGAAGTATTTATAAAATGTGGGACAAGACTAACGGCATTGCCCACAAGAAGGATGCCGGTAAAGGAGACTCGAAGCAAATAAAGAATATTTACCTTAAAAGTGTAATGTCGAAGCGCACCAAGTTCCGCGAGGCTTCTGATTTTGTTAAAGTAATTTATTCATGCAAAACACAACATATATAAGTTATCAACACTGTACACCTGGCGACATGTTTCGGTTCACCGAACCATCTTCAGGACAATTCCGAAAACAAAGTACATTCAGCGAGTGCCACACTATGGGTTCCCATACTGTTTACAGGTCATTTTGACATTGAAAATCACGTAAAATTCTGTTAGTCGATGTATTATTTGAAATGTATATAAAAACTCCTTTCAGTATATCTTTATTGAGAAATTTAAAATTATGCTATGTATATATATTACGAGTAACACTGAAATTCTTGTCAGATGGGGTTGTTTGTGTATGGTTGAAGACAATATTGTCAGTTATTGGTCGTGTTCTAAATTCTGAAGAACTGTTAGCAAGTATATTCTTGCCTTCTTGTACAAGGCTAAGTTCCAAGTTGTGTATCACACGCTGACACTGTTGTTTTGACGACCGTCATTTCAAGTTTTTTTATCTTGCTGTCCTATGGAAGGCTGAGTTTTAGGTTGTGTATCACACGCCTTACAGCTCTTATCAG
>Ga0209755_10006097_pt1 | contig 13464 bp, 10 predicted proteins | sample TergutCo191P1_FD_187301 | JGI IMG/M metagenome (GOLD analysis project Ga0209755, IMG submission 187301) | Cornitermes sp. P1 segment gut microbial communities from Petit-Saut dam, French Guiana - Co191P1 (SPAdes) (version 2) | ecosystem: Host-associated > Arthropoda: Insects > Digestive system... | reverse complement strand
TGATAAAATTATAGAACAGGCTCTATTTTTGCACGATAAATACTTTTATAGCTATTTTGATTCGTTAATGTTGTCTTCTGCTTTGAAATCTAGCTGTGATATAATATATTCAGAAGATATGCAACATAGGCAAGTTATAGAGAAATCATTAATAATCATAAATCCGTTTGTCAATTAAAAAAGAAGTCCAACACCTCATTCTACATCGCCCTGAGCCTAGACATACTCGGAGCCGCCGCGCTTGGATACGGAATCTATCAGCACATAAATTCTAACTCGCTCTATGACGACTACAAAAAATTGCCAAGCAATGACAAAAGTGCCCTCCAAAAAGCCAACGATGCGCAGCAAATGCGAAACATAGGGCTGGCGGTAGGTGGAGGCTTGCTTGCGGCGGGGATTGCGGTGCATATTTGGTTTTAATGCTGAAAATTATCAGAATTCCGGCCACGCCAAGTGCAGCGACCGAACAGCCGCAGCCTGGTAATTACCTTGCTATGACGGCTAATTTTCTATATTTGTTATCAAATGAAGTCAAAATAAGACAGGAGGTGTCAAATGACTGTTCAAGTTGCTGCCAGAGTCGAGCCTAGCATAAAGGATACAGCTTCTAAAGTTGTTGCGGAATTTGGTTTGGATCTTTCCACTACCATTAAAATGTTTATAACCCGTATCGCAAAAGAACAACGGATTCCAATGGATATTTCCAAACCGGTATATTCTTTGAATGGGGATGAATTCAAAAATGATACCGAATATTTTAAGCAAATTCCCGGATACTGGGAAAGCATCGTTGAGGCATCGGAAGAACCTTTGGATGGTTTAAGTTCAGCGAAAGAAGCTGGGTGGAACGTATAATGTGGCAAATAGTGTTATCGTCAAAAGCAAAGAAACAATCTAAAACGGCTCTCAAATCTCCATATCGCCAGATAATTGAAAATTTAATGAAAGTTATAGCTACCAATCCTTTTCAAAATCCGCCGCCTTACGAAAAGCTGGAACCTCCCACCAGCAACTCCTATTCACGAAGAATAAACAAACAACATAGATTATCGTATAAAATTTATGATGAAGAAAAGATTATAAAGATATTGAGTTTATGGACTCATTATGAGTAAATTTTCCACCTTACCCCCCAGCAAGCCCTCCACCATAGGCTTTTTCGCTTAAACCATCAAAATTCACGGCAAAAGTTCATCTTTTAGTCAAATAAATTTATACTTTTATGCCCCAACGGAGTTTAATTATGAACTGTTTTAAGCGTATTTTACCCGCTTCCATTATCGTTTTATTTTTGGCTTGTTCGGGTGATTTCAAGGAGATTACCGATGAGGAGCGAGCCATGCAATTGACAAGTTCATCTAGCAGTTCCGGCGTTGTGGTTTCGTGTTCCATAGGTGGAGTTTGTTTTGACAAATGCGAAACATAGGACTGGCGGTAGGCGGAGGCTTGCTTGCGGCGGGGATTGCGGTGCATATTTGGTTTTAATGCTTAATTTTGTATCAGTCAGCCATGGCTAAGTCGATTTTCTATTTTACTAATATGACTGCTGAAAAAGTACAAGCTTCGTTGCCTAGAGGCATATCGTTCTTCGATCAAGTGATCGAAAATGGAGCTTACTATGTTGATAAGACTTTGCTTGTTAAAGAACTTTTAGACCGAACTCCTGCTGTTACACTATGTACCCGTCCACGCAGGTTTGGCAAAACGCTGAATCAGACAATGCTGAAATGCTTCTTTGAAGATACTGCTCCCATAGGTAACAAAGATACTAGAAGCTTGTTCAAAGGACTGAAGATTGAAGCGGCAGGAACCCAGTATATGGAGCATCAAGGGAAGTATCCTATGATATTCCTGAGTTTTAAAGAAGCGAAGCGAGATACTTTTGAAAGATCATATACGCAGCTAAAAGAATTTATTGCCGAAGAGTTCAAGCGACATGCTTATGTATTGGAAAAAATATCTGACAATGACAAACGAGAAAAATTTGAAAAGTTAGCCTCACTTAATGGCACCTATGACGATTATTCCTCATCACTCTTGTTCCTTAGCAAATGCTTAGCTGAATATAATGGCACAAAAGCCATAATCCTTATTGACGAATATGACGTTCCTTTGGAAAACGCTTGGGTTCGTGGATTTTACCAAGAGATGATAGATTTCGTCCGCCCACTCCTGAGTAGTGGGCTTAAGGACAATACATCTTTGCAATTTGCGGTAATTACCGGATGTTTGCGTGTCTCAAAAGAGAGTATCTTTACAGGCCTCAACAATCTTACTATAATATCAATACTGAGCAATGAATACTCGGAATACTTCGGTTTTACGCAAAACGAAGTTGATGACATTCTAAAATACTATGGCTTGGAAGAGAAGCGGCAATTGCTGAAAGACTGGTATGACGGCTATATGTTTGGGAATACGGAAGTGTACAATCCTTGGAGTTGCGTACATGCGATAACCAATTGGAGCATAAACATAAATGCGCTCCCTAGTCCGCATTGGGTAAACACCAGCAGCAATAGCATTGTCCGCAAGATGATAGACACAGTAAAAGGCGAAGCCAAAACGGAGCTTGAAACATTGATGATTGGCAAGACAATCTCAAAGGCTATACACGAAGATATAACTTACGATGATGTTTATAAGAATACTGATAATATATGGAACTTCATGTTCTTTACAGGATACCTAAAAAAAGTCGGTGAGCGTCTTGAAGATGTGGAAAAAGTGTTGGAATTGTCTGTTCCTAATCTTGAGTTGCATTACATATACATAACCAAAATAAAGGAATGGTTCAATGAGCGTATTGATCAAAGAGACTTTGGCAAGTTCCATGAGGCAATTCTTTCCGGCAACGCAACTGTTGTGCAGGAGGAATTGGAAGACTTCCTTTTAGATACCATAAGTTATATGGATGGCAAGGAAGATTTCTATCACGGGGTAATGCTCGGTGTTCTTTCTGGGATACCTAATTACAATCTGAAATCCAACCGAGAAACAGGTCTTGGCAGATGTGATATTGTTATGAAGCATAGCAGTGGCCGTGGCAAGGCGGTGATATTTGAGCTAAAATGGACTTCAGATATGAAAGAAATTGAGAAGAAGCGTGATGAAGCTTTGAAGCAGATAATAGACGGCAAGTATGCTGAGGAATTGCGAAACGAGTGCTACAACAATGTGATTAAATACGGCGTTGCCTTTTGCCAGAAAAGTTGTGAAGTCGGGAAATTGGATTGAAATAGCGTAATTTGGACTTAGTATTTTCTAAATTATATTCCCTATGGGAATGTTAGACAAACTGCTTTATAAAATGTTTGGTACGCCGCATGCGCGAAAGGTTAAGCGCTTGCAGCCAACGCTTGATGCTATTGAAGCAAAACTTGCAGAATATCAAAAGTTAAACGACTCTGCGCTTGCCGCAAAAAGCGCAGAATTTAAGGAATTGCTTAAAAATGGGCAAACTCTGGAAGATATAAAGGTCGATGCCTTTGCCGTTAGCCGAGAAGCCTGCGATAGACGGCTCGGTATTTTTAATGTTTTTGACCCGCAACTGGAATTCGACTTTTCAAAACTCTCCGAACCAAGGCAACGAGAAGCAGAGGCTGCAAAGGAACTACTTTCAAACGGAACCTTTGAGTGGGAGGTTCATCTTTCAGCAGAATTTTACGCAGAAATAAGGGAACTGTATCCCGAATCCGTAAAACCGTTCAGAATGATGCCATTCCCGGTGCAGATAATAGGTGGATTGATCCTGCACGAAGGCTCAATCGCAGAAATGGCCACCGGTGAAGGTAAAACCCTTGCGGCGGCTTGCCCCGTTTACCTCAATGCGCTCTCCGGAGACGGAGTTCATGTGGTAACAGTAAACGATTACCTCGCAGGGCGTGATGCCAAAAATATGGGCAGGGTTTATAAATTCCTGGGCTTGCAGGTTGGGCTTATAATCCATGGCTTGAGCAACGAACAGCGCAGAACCAGCTACAATGCCGATGTGGTTTACGGAACAAACAACGAATTCGGCTTTGACTACCTTCGTGACAACATGGCAATTCAAAAAGAAGAGCTTGTGCAAAGAGTCCTCAATTATTGCATAGTTGATGAAGTTGACTCAATTTTGATAGACGAAGCTCGCACTCCCCTGATAATTTCAGGAGCGGCAGAAGACGCTACCGACAGATACCGCAAAGCAAACGACCTGGTAAAACGCCTTAAAAGAGACGAAGACTATACCATAGACGAAAAGAACAAGAATGTGCAAATCACGGAAAAAGGCGTGAATAAAATTGAATCCTTAATGGGAATCAAAGGGCTTTACGGAGAAAGCGCAGACTGGGTGCATTATATTTTACAGGCCATAAAAGCCCACAATGTTTTTGTAAAAGACGTAGATTATATAGTCAGAGACGGCGAAATTGTGATTGTTGACGAAAACACGGGCCGCTTGATGGAAGGCCGCCGCTACTCCGAGGGCATTCACCAGTCCATTGAGGCTAAAGAGAATGTGCAAATTCGCAGGGAAAACCAGACCCTTGCTACCATAACCTTCCAAAACCTGTTCCGCATGTATAAAAAACTCTCCGGCATGACAGGCACGGCAGAAACCGAAGCTACGGAATTTTTGAAGATATACAATATGCCTACCTGGGTTATACCCACACACAAACCCTGCATTCGTGACGACATGCAAGACCAGATTTACAAAACAGCTGATGCAAAGTGGCAAGCGATTGTAGCAGACATAAAAGACAGGCATACAAAAGGCCAGCCGCTTTTGGTGGGTACAATATCTGTGGAAAAATCGGAAAAACTATCCAAATTGCTGAGAATTGAGGGTATTCCCCACGATGTTCTGAATGCGAAAAACCACGGACGAGAAGCTGAGATTATCCAGTTTGCAGGACATAAGGGGAAAGTGACCGTTGCAACGAACATGGCGGGTCGTGGAACGGATATCGCTCTTGGCCCGGGAGTTGTTGAGCTTGGAGGCTTGCATGTTCTGGGCACTGAAAGGCACGAGAGCCGCCGCATAGACAACCAGTTGAGAGGCCGTTCCGGCAGGCAGGGAGACCCGGGCTCTTCGCAATACTATTTGTCTTTGGACGATGATTTGATGAGAATTTTCGGTGGAGACAATGTAAAGAAAATAATGGACAGATTCGGGTTCAAGGATGACGATGTTATTGAGCATCCCTGGGTTACAAAGAGCGTTCGCAACGCACAGCGCAGAATTGAGGGGCAAAATTTTGATGCCCGTAAGCATTTGCTGGATTACGATAATGTTATGAACGAGCAGAGAAAGGTGATTTACTCTCTGCGCCGCCGTATTTTGATGGGTGAGGATATTAAATCTGAGATTGCTAATCGCCTTGAAGACTCCGCAGATATTAAGGTGAGCAAATATGTAACTCCAAATTCTTACCCTGAATCTTGGGATATGGAAGGGCTTAGAGGCGATTTGCTGAGTAGCATGGGCTTTGAATATAATCCGGAACCGGAAAAACTGACCGGCATGACTGCGGATCAGATTTTAGACGAGGTTATTCAACTGCATAAAGCACGCTATGCGAAATTGGGAACAATGGTTCCTCCGGAAAATTTCTCCAGTTTTGAAAGATACGTTCTTTTAAGGTCCATAGATACGCAGTGGAAGGAACATCTTTACGGAATGGACAGTTTGCGTGACGCAACCCGTTTCCATGGTTATGCGCAGAGAGACCCGCTTATTGTGTATAAGAGTGAAGGCTTTAAAATGTTCCAGGAATGTTTGGAAACCATAGCGACCAATACGGTCATGGGCATTTTAAATGTTCGTGTTGAGGTAAACGGCCAATCCATTCCGTTAGCTGCTATGCCAACCCCGCAAAAGCCCACGATGACCTTTGAAAACCGCAACGCCGCAGGTGAAACCGTTCCTCCGGCAGGCACCCGCCAGCCGCAGCAGCAACGCCAGCAAGCAAAACCGGTGCAAGTGGTGAATCAAATGCCAAAAGTTGGCCGCAATGATCCTTGTCCTTGCGGTAGTGGAAAAAAGTATAAGCAGTGTCATGGGGGATAGATTTTTTCTAAATTAACCCCACAATTCTTTTCCGGAGAGCATAATGTCAAAAAATATGATTGCAGTCGATGGCAACGAAGCAACCGCAAGGGTTGCGCACAAAGTTAGCGAAGTTGTAGCTATCTACCCCATAACCCCCTCCACACCAATGGCAGAGCTTTGCGATGCATGGAGTGCTCAAGGCAAAAAAAATATATGGGGGCAAATACCCAGAGTTATAGAATTGCAATCGGAAGGAGGCGCAGCAGGCGCAGTTCACGGTTCATTGCAGGCCGGAGCCCTCACCACCACCTTTACAGCCTCTCAAGGCTTGCTTTTGATGATTCCCAATATGTTCAAAATAGCCGGTGAACTTACCCCGGCAGTCTTCCATATAAGCGCTCGCGCCCTTGCCATGCAGGGTCTCTCTATTTTCGGCGACCACTCAGACGTTATGTCTTGCAGGCAAACAGGGTTTGCCATGCTCGCTAGCTCCGGCGTTCAAGAAGCGCACGACCTTGCACTCGTGGCTCACGCCGCAACGCTCAAATCTCGTATACCGTTTATGCACTTTTTCGACGGATTCCGCACATCCCACGAAGTTATTAAAATAGAAGAATTGCCCAATGAAACAATTGCGGCACTTATAGACGAAGAATTAGTAACCGCACATCACAAAAGAGCCCTAACCCCCGACTCTCCTGTAGTTCGTGGCACTGCTCAAAACCCGGATGTTTATTTTCAGGGCCGCGAAACGGTAAATAATTTTTACACAGCTACCCCCGGCATAGTCCAGGAATACATGGACAAGCTCGCAAAGCTCACAGGCCGCAAATACAGTTTGGTTGAATACACAGGCGCAGCAGATGCGGAAACAGTCATTGTGGTTATGGGCTCCGGTGCCCTTACCGTAAAAGAAACCGTTACAATGCTTGCCGGAAAAGGTCAAAAAGTTGGCATGCTAAATGTGCATCTCTACCGCCCATTCCCGATAAAAGAATTCATAGCAGCTCTTCCTAAGTCCGTTAAAAATATAGCAGTTATGGATCGCTGCAAAGAGCCTGGCTCTGCCGGTGAACCCCTGTATCTGGATGTTTTGGCTGCTATTAGCGAGACTTCGGCAAACTCAACTTCTGGTATGCCAAGAGTGCTGGCAGGCCGCTATGGTTTGGCTTCAAAGGAATTCACCCCTGCATGCGTAAAAGCCATTTTGGACAACGCCGTAAGCGTAAACCCAAAAAATCATTTCACAGTTGGCATAAACGACGATGTGAGCAACACAAGCTTGAAATTAGACGAATCTTTCCGCTTGGAACACAAGCTATTCCAGGCCATGTTCTATGGTCTTGGCGCAGACGGCACTGTTGGCGCAAACAAGAACACCATCAAGATAATCGGCGAATATACGGACAATTACACCCAAGGCTATTTTGTCTATGATTCCAAAAAGAGCGGCAGCGGCACAACTTCGCACTTGCGCTTTGGAAAAGACCCGATTAACGCTCCATATCTCATTGAATTGAATCAGGCAGATTTTGTAGCTTGCCACCACACTCCGCATCTTGACCAGATAAATATGCTCCGTTTTGCAAAATCCGGCGCAGTGTTTTTGCTGAACACACAGGCCAGCGAAGGAGAAGCCTGGAACACCTTCCCAAAAGAAGTTCAAGCTGCGATTATAGAGAAAAAGCTGAAAGTCTATGTGATTGACGGCTACAAAGTTGCTCACGATACAGGCATGGGACGGCGTATCAACACCATAATGCAAACCTGTTTCTTTGCGATTTCCGGCATTTTGCCCAAAGACGAAGCCATTGACCATATCAAAGATTCCATCAAAAAGACCTACTTCAAAAAAGGCGAAGAAGTTGTTAAAAAGAATTGGGAAGCTGTGGATAAAACTCTTGCAAACCTGCACGAAGTCAAAATCCCAGGCAGCGTATCTGCAACAAAAACCTTCCGCCCCGCTTTGATAGGCACAAAAGACAAGTTCTTGAATTCCGTAACCGCAAAGATTATTGAGGGCTACGGCGACAATCTTCCGGTTTCTGCAATGCCGGTGGACGGCACTTTCCCAACCGCTACATCCAAATATGAAAAGCGCGATCTGGCTTTGGAAATACCTGTTTGGAGTGCAGACATTTGCATTCAATGCGGAAAATGCGCAATGGTTTGCCCACACGCCGCAATTCGCACAAAAGCTTACGATGCCTCTGCACTAAACGGTGCGCCTGCAGGCTTTAAGAGCATGCCTGGCAAAGGATTTAAACTTGACGGCGATATCAAATACAGCGTTCAGGTTAGCCCTTATGACTGCACAGGTTGCGGAGTTTGCGCAGAAGCTTGCCCAACAAAAGACAAAGCAGACCCGAACAAAAAGTCCATAAACATGATTCCTCAAACAGGAGTTGCAGAGCAAGAGAGCAAATTCTGGGAATTCTTTGTAAACATACCGGAAGCCGACCGCTCAAAAATTGACCCGAAACTCGTTAAAAATGCAATGCTGCTGGAACCGCTTTTCGAGTTCAGCGGCGCATGCACAGGCTGCGGCGAAACGCCTTATGTTCGCTTGGCCTCACAGTTGTTCGGCGACAGAATGATAGTGGCAAACGCAACCGGCTGTTCTTCAATTTACGGTGGAAATTTACCAACCACGCCTTGGACAACTAACAAAGACGGCAAAGGCCCGGCATGGTGCAATTCCCTGTTCGAAGACAATGCGGAATTCGGCTTGGGCATTCGCTTGGGCTTAACCCATCACGCACAGCAAGCTCAAGACCTTTTGGCTCAAGTAAGCGAAATTCCCGCAGACTTGGTTAAAGCACTCAAAGAGCAAAGCCAGGCAGACGAAGCCGGCATTATAGCTCAGAGAAACAATGTCGCAAAACTAAAAGAAGTTTTGAAGGGTGTTAAATCCCCTGCTGCCGTAAAGTTGCTTTCCATGGCAGATTATCTGGTTCAAAAGAGCGTATGGATAATGGGTGGCGACGGTTGGGCTTATGATATTGGCTACGGCGGTTTGGACCATGTTTTGGCCAGCGGCGAAAATGTGAACATCCTGGTTTTAGACACAGAGTTATATTCCAACACAGGTGGCCAGGCCAGCAAGAGCACAAACTTGGCAGCAGTTGCGCAATTTGCGGCAAGCGGCAAACGGGCTCCCAAAAAGGACTTGGCTTTAATCGCCATGAGCTACAAAAATGTATATGTTGGCAAAGTGGCTATGGGCTCAAACGATGTACACACGATCAAAGTGTTCCGTGAAGCAGAAGCTCACAACGGCCCTTCTTTAATCCTGGCCTATGCTCCTTGCATTTCGCACGGCATAAAAGACATGCGTTATATGCTTGGCCAGCAAAAAATGGCAGTTGACAGCGGCTATTGGCCCCTGCTCCGCTACATTCCGGCAAACATAGAAGAAGGCAAAAATCCCTTTGTTCTGGATAGTAAAGCTCCAACGCTTCCTGTAAAAGACTACATTTACACCGAAAACCGCTACAAAATGCTAACCGCTTCTGACCCTAAGGCTGCGGAACATCTTGCAGACAGTTTGCAGAAATTTGTGGACGCACGGTGGAAGCAGTATGAAGATTTAGCGAAGGTGTAGGATTCGGTTTTTCGTTTTTGGATGCAGGGAAAATAGGGGCAGACACGTAGGTCTGCCCTTACTATTTTCCCGCATCTGTAATAGCTTCAAGCTTTCAATGGCAGCCTTTTTTCCGCATTTTTTTGCTGCAAGGCGGTCTGCTTCGTATTCTTGGCGGTGGCAGAAAAAGCGGTAAATTAATGCGCATAGCAAAAGCATTGAGAGCAGCAAAATATGGCGTTTTAATTCGTGGTTATTTTCCAAATGAGCCTGTTCGTGGAAGAATTCATGTCCCAGCATATACACCGTCCAGCATGCTTTGGACATCTGTTTCTTTTATTTCAATTCCGCTTTCTATGAGCTGCATTGAGTTTTTTAATACGGTATCCAGCGAGGTTTTTTCTGCTATTTCTTTAGCCAGGGTTCGGTCACGCAAATAATCCATGAGGCCTGGGGCTACATCTGGATCCGGGGTGTAATAGATTTTTTCCTGTGCAAGTTCTACTTTAAAATCATCAGATTGTTTTTTGCGATAAAGCCATAAAGGGCCATTGATTTCGCTTTGCCGGAAGATTATGGCCTCGGTTTTGGTAAGTTCCAAAAAGGCTATAAATGTTACAACGGTCATCATCGGAGAAATTTCCTTGCCAAGCAGTTCCTGGAACATTGCTCTGCCACGCTGCGCCAAATGACTCTCTATGTATTGCTGGCGGTCTTCAATGGTAACCTTATCCACTTCTATTGTGTGTGTAGCACCGGCATGTATGCTGTTATATGAATGTGCTTGCAGGGTTTTGTAAAACGCCTTGAACAACTGCCATATATTTGCATCTGCGAGCTGCCCGTCTTTACCGATTTTCTCCATGCGCCCGCGCCCGTATGTGCCAAAGTTTTTAGCTTCCATTTCCTGTAAACCAAGAGCAACACGCTTGTATTTTTGGTATATTTCCATTCGCCTAATAACTTCGTCGCGTTTTACTTCAAAGTCCAGTATATTTTCGGGTGTAGGCTCATTTATGGCCAAAAGTTCATTTGTTTTTAATGTTATCAACTGGCTGGCAAGGTAAAAAAAATCTCCGGCATAAGCCAAGTCTACATTTTCCAGATCTTTTATATATTCCAAATACTGGTCTGCAATTTTTGCTATGGAAATCTTTTCAAAGTCTATCTCTTCCTTCTTCATCAAAAGATAAAGCAAGTCAAGAGGCCCTGTGTAAGCATCGTTCAGCTCAAGTTCGTAGAAATTCATTTCTGCCATATAGGGAATTTAGAAAATTCTTGGTATAATTTACTATTTTTCATTATATGCGTAAATTCAATGTAACTGGCCTTTGCATTCCCAGCAAGCATTATATGGCAGATACTTACGAGAAGATCCGCCAAATTATGGCTATGGTGGAGCAGGGTGATTATTTCACTATAAATCGTGGCAGGCAATATGGTAAAACGACAACGCTTTCTCTGCTGGAAAAGGGATTGCCAAAAGAATACACTATTGTAAAAGTCAGTTTTGAAGGCGTAAGCGACAGCATGTTTAATACAGAAGCAGAGTTCTGCAAAGGGTTTCTTAATGTATGCTCGGAATACTTTACAGAGAGAGAATTGCCGGGTTCTGAAGTTTGGGTAGATGACTCGGTTACAACCTTTGATTTGCTTAGCGCATTTTTAACCAAAACTTGCAAGGGCAAGAAAATCGTTTTGATGATAGACGAGGTGGACAAAACCTCTAATAATTTCATATTCTTAAAATTCTTGGGAATGCTGCGAGATAAATATCTGAAAAGAAATGACGGAGTCGGAGCGACTTTCCAGAGCGTTATTCTAGCCGGAGTTTACGACATTAAAAATCTAAAAATCAAAATGATTCAGGCAGGCACTCACCAACTCCAAGACGGCGAGAAACGCATAAATTCACCTTGGAACATAGCTATTGATTTTAAAATAGATATGTCGCTAAATGAGAAAGAGATAGCCTCAATGCTTGCGGAATACGAAGGCGACAACAAAACAGGAATGGACATAGAGGCTGTATCTAAAGAGATAAGAGCTTACACTAACGGTTATCCCTATCTCGTTTCCAGAATTTGCCAATACATAGAAAATGATTTCAATAGAGACTGGACTATAAACGGAGTTCAAAACGCAGTCAAGGAAATGCTTTTTGAGCAAACTCCTTTGTTTGATGATATATTCAAAAACATAGAAAGCAATCCAGATTTGAAAGACCTGCTCAGAGAGCTGACTGTTGGCAACAGAGCTTATTCCTATAATGTGGATAATCAGGCAATTCAATTGGCTGCTATTTATGGCATAGTTGAAAAAAGAGGCAGGCTGGTAGCAATACACAATAGAATCTTTGAAGTTAGAATAGCGAATTATTTTGCAACGGAAAAAGATATGCAGAAAAACCGAATAATACCGAGTTCTTTAATCAACTTGGTTGCTGGGAAAGAAAAATTTGATATGCCTTTATTTTTGGAAAAATTTGCTGACCATTATTATGAAATATATCACAATAAAGACATAAATTTTTTAGAAAGGGAGTGCCGCCTGCTTTTCATTACCTATTTGAGACCATATATAAATGGCACAGGTTTTTACCATTTGGAGAGCGAAACTAGAGATGGCGAAAGAACAGATGTCATAATAGACTATCATTCCGAGCAGTTTGTGGTGGAATTGAAGCTATGGTATGGATATGTAGCCCACGAGGATGCTTTTGAGCAGCTTGCAGGTTATTTGGAGAGCAAGAATAAAGATACTGGTTATTTGCTAACCTTTGATTTCCGAAAAGAGCAGAATGTGGGCAAGCCGCAAGTTAAGTGGGTTGAGCATAAGGGCAAGAAAATTTTGGATATAATAGTCGGGTTTTGAGCTTTCAACATATATCCACTTTTATAAAATCGTATAAACTTTCACGGCGTGAGATTGCGGCGTTGTAATCCTGCTAATCTTATGAATTCTGGCCAATTCTGATTCAAACAGTAAGTTAGCAGTGAAGTGTGAATTTTACGAAAAAATCCCCGAAATTTCATCAATAAATACACAAAACCTGTCATTTTTCATGTCATTTTTGGCCGATTTCATTTTTTTATGCATTTTCTTCATTTTTTTTCCTCTGAGTTGCGTCTAAGTATATGGAAGGTAACTATGGGAGACTTTTATGTCTAAAAAGAAAGAAAAAACGGAAGAGCAGAATCCGGCACAGTTGTTCGACAAGCGTTTTGTACAAAGTTCCTGCGTTCAAGGTGTTGGAGCATAAAGTTTCAGAATTTGAGAGCATGGCTTTGCTTTTGCCTTTTTACATTTTGAAGATTCGCAAGGAGTTGGAGAAGAAGAGCACGGATTCTGAGAAGCGCAAGAAGTTGGCTGAAGAATTGGCTGGTTATGTGAATGAGATAGCCGAAGTTTTGCATAAGAGCCGAGAAAATTGCTATATTACGGATAAAGATGTTGTAATGCTCAAGGATCGCTTGTCTAACATGCATTCTGTGCTTTATGGTGGATATGAGGAGTTTACGGAGGTTGATATGACATTAAAACAGATGCATGAGTCTAGCTCGCTCAGGACTATTGAGAAGGCTGAGGCGAAAGCTGAGAAGCGTGGGATAAGCCTAGGCATGGAAAAAGTGTTTGCGCTTTTGGAACAGGGCATTTCTTTGCCGGAAGCGAAGAGAAGGCTTGGGTTGCTGTGAGTTAGCAGTGAAGTGTGAATGAAAAGCCCCCTGTGAAGGGGGCTTTTTGGTTTTTAATAGCAACTATTAATTTGAACATTAGTAAGAGTCACTGGTGGCCCATTAAAAAATAATTTTGCGAAATTTCATCAATAAAAGCCCAAAAT
>Ga0209755_10006096_pt1 | contig 13465 bp, 9 predicted proteins | sample TergutCo191P1_FD_187301 | JGI IMG/M metagenome (GOLD analysis project Ga0209755, IMG submission 187301) | Cornitermes sp. P1 segment gut microbial communities from Petit-Saut dam, French Guiana - Co191P1 (SPAdes) (version 2) | ecosystem: Host-associated > Arthropoda: Insects > Digestive system >... | reverse complement strand
CAGTGCTTTCCACAACTTGGGGTGGTGGAGATGGCACAGCATTGCACTGCAGCGAGAAGCTGCGCCAAGCAGGGGAAGACTGCTGTGATGATTCCACTGTCAGGTCATCTACACTCGTAGATCGTGGTTTGTGTGTCTCTGAGCTTGAGTTGGAGTGAACACCACTAGACGTCTCACTGTGACTTGGTGGAGAGCCCCCAGAGCTGTCAGAATCTGAGCGGGGAGTCAGTTCATCATGAGGCATCCCCGAGTCTGCACGGCGCAGACATCGTGGTGTGGTTGTAACTGGCTGCAATGTAAGTCCTGAATGTAATCCAACAGCCTGATACAAAGTATTCTGAGCCACTGACTGAGACAGTCATCTATCTTTGTCAGTCTGTGCTCAGCATGAAATTATACTCACATGATAGCAGCAAGTTGTTCTCCCTACTGGCTAACATTCTGCAGTACTACACCTTGAACCCCTTCCCTTCAAGTAGCAGAATGTTCACAACTCAGCCCTATTATACACTGCATTACCCTTCAAAACACTCACCTGCTGTGAGTCTGCTGTGCTGCTGTGTACCATTACTGCTACAGGGGCAGCGGGAAGGATGTCACATGGGGACTGAGGGAGGGGCAATTCATCATGGGATGGTTCTGGTGTAAGGAGAGGACTTGGGTCCTCATAATCTCCAGGAGTAAGATCTCGGTTTGTGCGAGCGTATGTGATGCTGTCATCCCTCAATGCAGAGTCCAGAAGCTGTAGAGGGCAGGAGAGTACAGTTAGAGGGCAGCACTAATACAGTTACAGGTTAATTACAGGACAGTCAGTGCAGTTAGTGGTCAGCACTAGTACAGTTAAAGGACAACACCAACACAGAAAACAGTACCTTGTTCTCCTCAGATATGGAGTCACTCGGGATCTCTCGCAGAGTCGCATAGTCACCATCATCTTCCTCACTTTCAGTCAGCTGGTCCAGTGACTTGTTTCCCTTACTGCCTCCTGACTTTGTTAGCAGTGATTTGTTCTTCCTATGATAAGACAATTTAGCTCAGCTTTTGGCTGAACAAAGAATACCTCTCCAGTTGAAAGTACCAACTTTTGATATAAACTCAGTCCAGTTTTCCACAAGCTCTTATTAAAACATTATGTTTAGAGGTCCATAACCTTAGTAATGCTATATAGAAAAAGACAGAAATTACATGGCATTGGAAGGTACTTATTAGTTACAAAAAGGTCTTCTAGGTTGTTACACCATAGTGACCTCTAAAATGTTACTGATATTTTACATCTTCAGAGTCTAGTGATCACAACAGATATATATGCTGAAGATGGAAATAGCACACTTCTCAAAAAATGTCACCCACCATTCTTCACTCAAGGTTAACTCCAAATTGGATTAAATAATTGGGAATTATCAGTATGGAAAGTAGCTGAAGTACAGACCAGTTATTAAACAAACTACATTTATTCAGCCTAGAATACGCGTGGTCTATTTAGAAATAAACACAATGGGACGGCTTCCATAAAGACAGTTATTACCAGTCCATATTATTCAATTAATTGGTACAAGGATCTAAAAAGGAAGATCCTAAAATGCAATTCTAACATACATTTTAAAAAACAATTTGATAATAGAGGATTGATTTCTAAGTATGCTAAAATTAAAGGTTTGAAACACTTCTCCTGGGGCCAAATTTACTAGTACTAAGGCCCAGAAATTTCATATAAAAGATGGGATAAAATTCTTATACGTGAAAAAACAAAAAATGAATTATGACTTGTACCATATGCACTTACAACTGTCCAAAGAACGGAAGAGTAGATGGGGTTTAACGACCTGTGCTGTACGAGACTGAGTAAGTGTGGTTTGCTTAGTAATAAACACAGCGGGATGGCTTCAATAAAGATTACAGACCAGTTATTCTGCATTCACCAGTTACTGGAGAAAAATCAAAGTACAGTGAGGCAGTACATCAGCTATTTGTATATTTCAGAAAATAATTTGATTCAGTTACTTCTGGTTATTATGCACATAAAAGCAAAAGCAATCCCGTTAAAGACCTGGACAGGCTTTGAGGGTTCCAGGAGGTCAAGGCTCCCAGATTTTAAGACAACTGACACATGAAAGTAGTTAGGTTGTCAGCCCTGCACACCAGCCGCCTTTACCCCCAGGAAATATTCCTGGTACTCATTTCTGTTAGAGGCCGAATCGACCCCAGGATTATGGACATAATAAATCCAAAATGTAGTAAAATGACAACAGGATGTGGAATTAGTCAAAAAAATTCACAAAATATTCAAAACTACAAGTAGTACAATACAATATGTTGTAAGTATGCCACATATAGTATTCAAATGTTACAACACTCTAAATGAATTCCAATTACATAAAAAACTCAATGAAAATGAAAAAAGACAGTAAAGTATGTTTAAGTCAACACAGTACATTCTATATCTAGAATGGCCTGAAACAAGAGATGTATTCTTGTCAGCATCTTTCAGCTTTGCTTTAAAGTAGACCAGTAGATAAAGAATACCAGCAGGAACTGAAACTGAGGGGGAAAGATCAGCTTCTGGTGCATGTTAATGATATTAATTTAAAGGGAAAAATATAAATACTACCAAACAAAAGCCCTGCATCTTTATTTAGATGGAGGAAAGGAGACTGCTCTTGAAGCAGAAGCAGAGGAAACCGAGAACATAGTCAAATTTACTTCACTACCACAGTCTGGAACATAATTATAACACGAACAAAACAGATATACCATTTAAGAAAGACAAAAAGTATAAATATTTGGATATTTCACTAACAAATCATAAATGCATCACTGATGAAAAAACAAATAAAATAACCATTTGGTTAAGGACAAGAAATTATAGGGGCTATGGAGAAACCGTTGACTTCTGTGGTTCTGGTGCCAGAGTCATAATAAGTGCAAGGTGGGTAAGACATTTGCCTAGAGTGGAAAAAACTGACAAGCCCAGAAAAACTTTATTTTTTACGCAGTATGTTAAATGCTCACATAGTTATGCATTATTTGACTGTGTATGTAGCCTCATGACTAAAATACACTTATGTTATTATTATTTTTTATTTAAGTACATATCTTTTTACCAAAACAATTACTATGAAAGTACAATAGGAAAGAATTTTATGTTCTTGCCTTGGTGTAAAAATAGCTCAATGAAAGAAAGTATCTAAACTGTTTGAGTAGTCCACAGGTATATTTATTTTCTTATCAATGTTTTCAGTAGCTCAGACTAAATAAATTACTCTAATAAATGTTGTATATGTTACATTTCATAAGCAAGTTCAGGATCTTAGATCAAATGTCACTATTGTCATACCACCTCACAAATTAGGGCGTACACTATAGTGTTATTATTGACTGTCTGAAACTGAAAAACACAAGGTTCAGGAAGCCTTGGATGGTGTAACTTTCATACCAAAGTCTGTGAAACAGTCAAATGATACAAGATTTGGCACAAGAGAACAAAAAGCTCACATGTTTACATATACAACAAGGTGGTCTGGTAAGTCAACTTTCTTTCTTTGAGAAAGTAAGGTATGCTTAAATCACGTGTTGCTTCTACTAAGAGTGGCTTGCATGCTGACTGTGTGAAGAAAATCACATAATCAGTTGCCAATGTAGTGGAAAAGATGGATAAAGGTTGTACTAAACAGACAAGGGTTCTTGTGGATTATGTTTGAACCTGTACAAAAAAAAATGCATCTTTCAAGGCATGGATTAGGGCAGCACTGTAAATAGCTCACCACATGGAAGTGATGCAACATTTCGAGAAATATTTATACTTGCAATCCTGATAAAAAAAAAACCTCCACTTTTATGAGCCAGAAGATTTATTACTGTATTTGCATAAAAACTATGCTGAACCACTTAAATTCAGTCAACATGTTCATGGCTCACATGCTTCAAGAAGCATCATATCCACTCTCATATGCCATCTACACATACCCCTGCAAAGTGATCCCTTCCTTTTAGGTTGTGCATCCACAATGTTTATTCAGTTCTCATCCAGCATGCAGATTACATGTCCCATTCATCTTACTCACTATAATTTAATCTTTTAACAACATTCAAAAAAGCACACAAATTATGCAGCATATCAATGTGTAATTTTCTACATCTTCCTGTTACTTCTCTTTCTTATATCCAAACATTCACATCAGCACTTTTCTTATCTATGTTTGGCCTTTAGCATGTCAGAACAAGTTTCATGTATATGCAAAACAACTATTACATTCTAGTTTAGTATACTGTAAGATGAATGTTGTTAGATACAAAATGAAAAGATAACAATGTATGAAGTACAAATCAGCAAGCTTATTCTGTAATTTCTTCTAATTTTATCAGCAACAAGAATTCTGATTTTTCACTCTTAGTCCCAAGTACATCACCATTGCTACTTTTCCAAAGGATGTGTTACCTAACTTTATCAAATTATTTTGTTTACAGTTTTCTCTGCATGTGTAAACCAGTGAAAAATGTCTGTAATAAACAAAAACTGACATAATTTTTATTCTCTGTTTTATCTCAAAAGGAGTGTTGCTTTTAAATGTGAAAGATTCCAGCTAAAGTTCCAACAAAATATGAGAATAGGATTATAATTGACTACTGACAAAGGAAGTAAGGAAAGAAAGAATATTCAACATATGTAATACTCAATACTAGTGTAGTGTACATATGTAACAGAAATTCCTGACTTGACATCAACTGTAAGAACTTTGGATATGTACTACATATTGAATGTATATAACACATATTTGCTACATACAAACCAATGTAAAACAAAACAACATTCAGTTTGCTTGATATTACAACAAAGTAGGTGTTCCTGTATGGTCTCACACAAGGAATAAAACATGTCAGATGACAGAAATACTTGGAGGATACAACCATTAAACCAGCTACTAGTGAAAAAGATACCAGAGGCAAAGATATAAAGGAAATTACTTAATAACAGTCTTATGTCAGGGCAGCTGGGATTGATTGAATTTATGGCAGTGGTATAGAATAAACTGCTCCTTTTCCAGAAGTGGAACATACCCAGGACTTCATTTCTGAATGGGTTTAGAAAATGGGTCAAAAAACAAAACAAAGAATGCAAGATTAAAAATCACTAATGAAATATCCATTATTTTGTCATCAAAGTTTATCACAACAAATTTTGAAAGAAAAAGAACAAAGAAACACAACTGTACCAAACTTTTTCTGCTGGGGGGAGTAGGGGTGGATATATGAATATGGAGAAACAGAAGGTTATCTTCAACATCTGGCACTGCAGAATGTCTCACCTCGTTGAAGCATGGTCATCGAAGGTCACCTTGTGTTTCCCACTCAGTTTGCGGTTGATCCAGTTCAAGTGGTCTGAGGTCTCCGGGGATGTTTTGGGTGGAGGTGACTTGGGACGTAGCCAGTAGACCTGTTCCTCACTATCATCAGAAGCGTGAACTTGTCCATTGCCTGTAAGGAAGAGCACTTGGGTGAGTAATGGAGAAACACAATCATCAATTCTATAGTACTCATGCATGAACAGTTTTGTGTGTAATGAAAACAACTGATCAGCACTAAACCCTAAAATCAAGATGCTGTAGTGCTGGCAGATTCGAGTAGATACTTGAATATGAAGACATTTGCTCAGGACTGTGCACTGCTACCAACAAGCTGTCAGCATCATTTGCAAGCAGAAGCTGTTGTGTGGGCAATAAGGAGTGTGCATTAGTACTGTATACTGTACCCTAGGTCTACATGGGCCTGATAGCACTGATAATGTTTGGGTTATGCCCAGCCTTGTGACTGGTTCAAATGATACCAATCAAATATTACATGAAACATTTTTGGTTTTCTCAGGCCATATCTCTTTCACAAAGTAAAAGGTAGTCATAGTTGTATTCAACTTTTGTTAGCGGCATAGTCAGAAATTAATAGTTGGTGTAGAGAACTGTGATGTGATTTGATGGTTGGAAGTGACAGCATATTATGATGGAATGTGGTAATGTGGTGAACTGAGAATTTACTTAAAGAATAAGTCTATGAAACTGGATTCAATTGGGATTCAGAAAGAGACTCTGATTTACTTTTCTTGGGGATATTCATAGCTGTCCCATCTCACAGTACTTATTAGGGATCTATGTACTGTGTACTATGTACTGATCCTCAAATTATGAAAATAATCTTAGGGTGTTGCTAAATAATTCATTCAAGAATTACTGAAGTTAATGCATCAAAAGGAACAGGTATTAATGACATGATGGTGAAGGAAATTTAACTACACCAGGCTTCATTGAAGCTAGAAAAAAAAGGATGTGATGTGTGGCTTTGGTTGGCCAGTAACCTCCGGGGTTCACAGAGCGTTCCTTGGGTCAGAATGAGCTGGCCCAGGCTGGTTTGGGCTGAGCTGGGTGAAATTCTAAAATTTCTGCCTGTGCATATCTATAATATATGTTATTACCAAAGCACATGCAGTATTTTAAATCAAGAATATTTGTGTGAAAAATAAAGAGTGGATGAGCATTTTACACTGGTACCAACATGCTGCAAGCACTTGCAAGCAGGTGCTGTCACATAAACACACATAGTGCAATGGTACTGTGCTCTCCCAGTACTGGGTTGCCAGAGCCTGCAAGGAGGAGTGGTTATATAAGTGTGTGTCATTACCAAGAATGCTTAAGCAATGTACACTGCTAGCAAAATATACCTTACCCTTGGCTTTGCATTCCAAAGCAGCCCGTTGGATCACACTCATGATGGCCTTCTTGGGTGATATGTCTGTGATGGTGTATGTTCTACCATTGCCCACCACTAGCAGTGGAGCTTCCAAGGCATCATGATGTGCTGAAACCAAGTCCACGTCTGTTACCAGTTTGACAGAACGTGCAGAGCGCACAGTGGCACGTCCCACAGTGACACGCAGCTTAAAATCCCAACGTTGCTTGAGTGTGAGTAGAAGCCAGAGTAGGATCCACAGGAACAGATGAAGAATGGCACCCACTGCAGTGGCAAGGATGGCACCATCCAGTGACCCACGGTATACTAAAGTGTAGTCAAACAGGAGTGGTGCATTGCACACTGCAAGTGCTAACAGCACACATAACGCAGCACAGTGTGTAAAGTATCCCCAATTAGCGCCACCTGCACCACTCAGTACCACCACACGCCGCTCTTGCTCTGTTCGAAGAAAGGAGTTGAAGCGTCCATAGCCATACAGGTACAGTACAAGGCTTGAAGCAAGAACCAGCACATTGGAGAGCACAAACAGAGCCAGGGTGACATGTGCATTGAGCAGGAAGGGCTGAGGGGTCCTGAGTAGCGGTAGGGATTTTGCTGCTCCCACCACTTGCACCTTATAGAGTACACTGACACCTGCAAAGGCCAACAGGCTCTGCAAGCCATTGGCCAGCAGCTGCAATGAGAAAAGTGCTGCAAAGCCCTTGTTGGTGTTCCAAAACACAGCTGGGTAGCGCACTGCATACACAAGAAGGGCCAGTGCATAGTTGAGGAACTCAGCTGACACAGGTCCCTTGCTGGTAGCCCACTCCTCTGCTTGCATATTAGGTGACATCAGTTCCTGCATATCACAATGGATTTAATGTTCATTACTGTAAATACAAGTCTCTTGTCAAAAAATTTAAAAAAATGAAAAACAGCATAATATCCACCTTAAAATTTTTAGTTTAGAATCAAATTGCTAAATTCCTTTCAATTCCACTGAGTAGTTTTCATCCTGAAACACACGGACAGATACGACTTCCTTAGCATTCTCCCAGTAATGAGTCAATCTTTACACTTTGTCTAAAGAATGCATACAAGATAAAAATTTAACTGTCAAGTAAAATTAGGGTTCTCACACTGTAGAAAAAATCCATACTGACAATTTTACTACAGAGTGCTGAAGAAAATGTTTGGACCTAAAAACGAAGTAGTATCACACTGTGGAGAAAATTAATACCGAGAATCTAATAATTTTTCCCCTCTTACTCCTCTGAGGATAATAAATAACAAGTTTTGAAAACATAAATATAAAACAGTAATTATGGCATTTTTAGTCTATTAATGCCTCAAGGTTTCCATTTCATGAATGTCAAATTTGATGCCTTGTAGATATCAATTACCACAAAAGGTAACATTTAAAGTAAAGACTCTGATAGAAAATGCATTTTAGATGTATCTTTCCAGTTTTTACATACCTAACATATCAAGGCTGAAACCCATGCATAATTATTCACTGCTGTTACACCCCCATCAACACACTGTTCAATTGTTACTTCACTTGAATAAACAGGCTGCAAACAGCTTTTCAGAACAAGACAGATGAATTTATTTAAAACAGTGGGAATTGATGAACACATACTGTGAAGTGAATTATTACAATGCAGTGTTAATAAAAATCCAACCAGATGCAACAGTATGCAGATATTTATTTACTGCAAAGTCACTCTATATGTTTCGGGTGTCACAGCACCCATCATCAGGAGTACTAAAAACTGTAACCGTAGCCTCCGGTACAGGTCACACTGTAAAATGCAAGGGTTAACTGGAATGAGTTAACAGTCTGTTTTGGCTTGTTAACTTCTGATAGTGATGGGTGCTGGTACATTAACATATTTACATAAGTCTAGGTCTACAATATTGTAGTAGTTTATAAGTTAAAAACTCTTTGGATAATAAATATGAATAGTTAAAAGCATAATAGGAAGAAGCAATGGATGAAGTTAGTTAATAAAGTACTCACATACTGATACAGCTACAACACATAGAGTGACTTTGCAGTAAATAAATATCTGTGTACTGTTGCATCTGGTTGGATTTTTTTAACATTGAATTACGATGCACGGAACCATAAGCTTAAAATTTATTACAATGCAGGTTTGGAAAAAGTGTGTAATTACTCAGGTCTATGGGTACACATACTGTGGACTTAAAAACACAGTAGGCATACTAAAACAAATGTTGATTTCAATGCAGTATGGAACTAAACATTTTAAAAGAAGGAAAATATTCTTCAAGTTTCCCACAGTATATAGATACAAACTTCATGTTTCCTCTAGACATTTGAGTGTCATGTTTCAAAGACTGTGAATGACAATGCCACAGTTGTCCCATTCGAAGAGCCCAACATCTCCACACACACACACACACACAATGGCAAGGCAGGTAAGGTCAGACTTCAAGAGCGTGTAAATTGTTTTGTTTGACAACAAGAAAGTCAATCACAGGAGTTTACCCTTCAACTTCAAATTGTGAATCAACAGTTTTACATACAAACCAAGAGACAGGTGTAGCATAACTAGGAATATGTGATTCAAATAAATAGGAAGAAAGCAGGGCCAGTGGGATTCAAATTGGTACAGGATGATGTAAAATGGCTTGTGTACAATGAACCTTACAGTACCTGGTGACTGCGCAATGCTTGATTCTTGGCAGTGCTCATTGACGATGCCAAGGTTACATCTTCTGTAACATTTATCAGGTTTGACGGTGGTAGGTGTACCGATGATGTGAGGAATGGCAGCGGTGTAGGCAGAAAATTTGTATGATTTAGTGATGTCATGAAACTAAGCACCACAAGCCGGTCTTGGTGCACAACCATGAAGTCCAGGTCTGTTTGCCAGATAGCATCTGCAAAAGGAATATGATGAACACTGTCAACTCATATGACAAAGGCAAATTTTATGTGACCAGCAAAGAATAATGTAAAAAATACTGTACAGGAAACTGAGACAAATATTATATACAGGAATGTATGAATTAAACACTTAAACAGATATAAGGAACACACTGATAAAAGTGTTCTGATGAGCATTAAGTATAAGAACATAATGATCAATGTACAGATGCTAGTATTAAAGTGCTGTAATTAAAGAGAATGTACACCTGAATGCACAACCCACTAACAGAATATAAATTACATTCCAAGGAACACATTAGTCTTATCCAAATTAAGAAAGGAAAATCTTTTTATATTCCTCCAGCATTAGTGCTTAGACAGCACATTAATAGCCAGACACACAAATCCAATGCTACACTCATATTTGAATCCCATACAACCCATTTTAATATCCCTCCACCTATGCCCAGGTCTCCAAATCTTTGCAACTCTCTTGCTGCTGTTGTCCATGACAGTCACCTGACACAATATTTCCATATCTCAAATCTGCTTTCTATTGTTTTGTTCATCCCTATGCACCCATTCAAGTGTCTTCAAGTGTGACATTATTAGCCTCTCCAAAATATCAAAACTTGGGGAACACAAATTTCATTATTTTCACCAGCATACAATTCAGTTCATATTTGAAAGACATGACTTCAAATTAACTCTGAAACAAAACATTGAGGCATGTTAATAATCAGTATGCATATCAAATTTTACAAGCATAGCCCCAGTTGTTCACAACTTTCACCATCAAATGGAAAGCTGCACTTTGACTTAACATTACTGCCATAATATTGCTTTACATTAAAGAAACATAAGACATGAATAATCTCTCCATCTATCCATCCATCCATTCATCCATGCATACATATGTACATCTACACATCTGTCTGCCCACCTGCCTGCTTGCCCATCTACCCACCCACCCACCTGTCTGTCCATCCATTCATCCAACTAACCAACCAACTCCATGGAGCAGAGACCTTCTTAAGAAGCTCATTGTTAATCATTTAATCAAGAAATTCCTCACATTTTGTGGAACCTGAAAGTTTCTTCCACTTATCCCTACATGTATACTGAACTACATGAATCCAGTCCACAGTCTTCAATCTTGTTTCCTTAGGCCCATTTTAATATCATCCACACATCTATTTCTGGTTCTTCCAAACTGTTTCTTTACTTGTTTATTTTTTAACCAGGATAGTGAAAGGACATTCCTTCTCTCCCACGCATGCTCCATGCCCTGCCCATCTCATCTGCCTTGAGCTGATGTGGAAGATCTTTCAACACATGAAATTTCAGATTATTATACTAACTGCACTAATGACCCTCCCACCTCAAAAATTTGCCTTGCTGGTATTTTCGAGAGTAGAGAATTGTGAAGTAATCACTATGGTCAACATTTTCTTACTGAGTTTCCTAAAATCTACCCACTTGTTCAAAAGTTATTTGGACAAACATACAGACACATACACACATTATATTCACATAATACCTACATCTATATACATGTAGACCTACACATACAGGTTGGAGAGGCTTCATGCAATTATTGCTGGCAACAAGAGATTATGGGTATCTTTATGCGTAATGGGATGAAACTCATGATTGTTGCAGGTACAATTTTGGAAATGTAGGCACATCCAAAGTAACAAAGCATTCATTCACATTTATTTAATTACCTCAAAAACTGTACAACTTATGGATAAATGAAGCACAAAATATGTGCTTCATTTTTTCCTACAACTTTTGGCCCAGTACTGTTCACACCTAAATACCGTGTGAGTTAGGTAAGAGACACCTGTAAAAACTTATGTAGGTCTCACTTCTGTGTCTGTTGCTTTAAGTTCAATTATAATTAAAACTGGAATGTATCCACAAATGTCAGTGAAGTTCCCAGACTCAAAACAATGAAAATCCACTCATCATTTCTCAGGTTGTTTCATGTGTAAGGATAGACAAGGCAATTTAAATACACACTCCTGAAGGGTGTGAAGCACCAGTATAGAAACCAGATTATCAGATAATCAAATAGTCCTATACACAGTGTAGCACAAAATAAAAGTATACAACCAAAGATATTAAGCAAATACAAAAAGAAACTAGACAATTACAAGAAGACACTGTATTGTAAGCCTCAAAAAAAAAAAAAATAGAAATCCTCCAAAGAGATATGAGGGTGAATTCATACAACAATGGTTTCAGGACAGGCCAATAGGCTCACATCTTGCAGATGATTTCAATGATGTTGTGGCTATAACCTTCTTCTATTCTGATGATCAGTACATCAGAAACATTTGTTTTATTGTTTCCCACCTCAACAGAACTCAAAAATACAATCCAGGTCAGAGGCATTACCATGACATTACACACGTTTCACTCCCAACAGATTTTCCTCTCAGCAACATTTTCTAGAGTTCAGGCTGGAGTCTGAAATGCGTTAAAAATGCATCAGGAAGTGGGTGCAACATACTGAAAACCTAGTTTAAACTGAACCAACTTGTGATAACTAGGTAATTTAGTAAAACACAATATGTCTTGATAAACTAGTAGTCAGTCAGCTAGCCATGCCATTTTCAGTCCTTTATGTAATTTACAAGATTCATTACTGAATCCACAAGAACCCAATATTAACCCCATCAACTTAAGCCAGATGAATCCAATTTACACAATCGCACAACATTTCATTAACATTCACTTTAATTTCTTCCATTCAACTTGTAAGACCTCAAAACTGTACCTTCCCTTCAGGTTTCCCAACAAAAATTGCATATGCACATCTCGTATGTTACATGCAACTTGCTCCAATACGACCATGACATTCAGATGATACAACTTCGTATTCTGTAACACATGTAATGTGTCGTGCTGTAATTCAGAACTGGTAGGGACAACTGCTTTCCTACTTTTGAAATACTGTATTGTCATATTCCTTCTCCTCCACTCACAGAATTTCAAATTATATACAATTGACTGGCTCCCCAGCAGAGTGAGTCATATGAACCATATGAAGTCTACTTCACTTTCATCAGCATAGACTGTAATCAGGCTTCGGACCATCCAACACAATCAACTATCAGTCAACCAGCCAAGTTAAGTGGACCCTGAAAATTTTAAGTCTTGAGGCCACTCATAAGAAGCTTTACTTTCCCATACCTGCACAGACAGCGAAATAACATCTAACTTTTTTCAGCACAGCATAGAAATTGATGTGTCCCACTGTAGCCGGATATCACATTCAGATCCCAGGAGAGCCAACCATTTTTGACAAAATCGGAGGCACATTGTCATTGCATCAGTAGAGTCTGAACTTGGGAAGGACTATCTTCAGGTAACTGTAACTCATCTCTGGGCATTTCAGTCTAACACATTTCCATCCTTAACTCCATGGAGTTATATTTCTATTCTTAGGCTGGGATGACAGACTGTGTGTTTTGGATCTGCGACTCTAATGGACCTGCTACTGTTCATCCCTCAAGTACATGAATTGACATGGAGGAGTTCAGATGGAATGATAACTGACAGGGGAAAATGTAAATACTCTCAGGGAAACCTGTCCCAGTGCCACTTTGCCCACCACACATCCCTCAACCACTGTTCTGGGAGAGTACCCTGGCCTCATCAAACTGCCAGGCAGTGGTACAGCATAGTTAGCCAGGCGTTGCTACACTTAATAGTGTAAAACCACGTCAAATACCTTTGTGCAAAAGGCCGGTCTCGACTAAGCGCGCTTCCACCAGCAACTTTGGAAGCAGTAGGCAGAATGACGTCACCAAATGCAAAAACGGCGCTGTAGGGCCCCCA
>Ga0209755_10006094_pt1 | contig 13468 bp, 10 predicted proteins | sample TergutCo191P1_FD_187301 | JGI IMG/M metagenome (GOLD analysis project Ga0209755, IMG submission 187301) | Cornitermes sp. P1 segment gut microbial communities from Petit-Saut dam, French Guiana - Co191P1 (SPAdes) (version 2) | ecosystem: Host-associated > Arthropoda: Insects > Digestive system... | reverse complement strand
TGACAACTTCAGCCCATACCACCAACAAATGTTTGACAAATACCTGGGCCTAAGTCTAGCCAGACGAAAATCACTCAAACAACTTGACAACATCTTTGTTAACTTACTAGGCTACATCAAGTCAAACATACACAGACTTGACCTGACCAAAGACTACGGGTATTTGCTGACCTTGACCATCGAGTATGTCCAGAATCTCAAACGTTGCCCAATACATCTCAGAGTGTGTCTCTATCAACTTCTGGCCATGTCAGTCAAACTTGAATTACTTGCAAATATTTACGAGAAATCGCTTGACAGGTCAGACAAACTAAGTTAGATTCAAAATCAACTGGGGTTATTAAATATTCAATGTGATAAGTATGGCATCATCACTTGTATTTGTGAATATTCTGTACATTCTATTTTTGGACAATGCAATATACGCTCTAAATCCTTCTGGCTGTATACCAACTGGCAACCAATTTGTTCCTTTATGTTTCAAGGCATAGGCTTCCTTATCCATGAATTCTGCATTCAAATTTGCCATTTCATTTTTCGAGATACCTCTTCTTATGGAAATAAGGAAAAACAGCCCGTCATCGTTAGAAAATAAATGACTTTCATCTATAACAATATCGGTAAGAGCAAGAGAGGAAATAAAGGATATTTTTTGGGTACCTGTTACGGAATGCCATCCTTCTGGTAACCGCATTGAAATACCAGAATTACTGGGATTCAAAACCCTTCCTGCCGAACAATTGGTGATAACTACACTAAGGAAAGTTGTGACACCAAGTATAATCAAATAAAGAACCACCCACATTGGATAATTTTTATATTTGAAAGCAACTTTACTTTGAAACTGTTTATCAGAATGATCTTCTTTCCTCTTCTGCGCAGCTTTTTCATGCTTTTGTTCAAAAACCTCAAGTTCTTGTTCAAGGCTTTCAAGTACCATACCTGTATCCAATTTAAATGACTTTTTCAGTTTATTACACCAATAATAATCATTGCCATCAACTGCTTCTTTTTCTGTGCAATTTTGACATTTCTTGTTATTTACATTGGTACAAATCATGCTTATAAGTCTCCAAAAAATAATTAGGGCTTAATACCTACACCCATAGGGAAAAGTATGTGGGGATTCCTTTCCCACATATATAAACTTAAAAAACAAACGAACATTACCTAAACGCCGCCCACTTGCCGCAAGTGGCATTGAACGTCCTCGACTGCCCACCATTGGCGGAGCAGATATGCCCGTCGTAAAACCGGCATTCCCTGCACTGCTTTACCGTCGAACGGGTATGGCTTCCCCATTTAAGGCAAGTGGAAGTGGGCGTTCTAGGCTGTCCGCCGTTTACGGAACACGTTCGCCCGTCGTAGAATCTGCAATCCTTGCATTGACCTTGAGCCATATAAAAATCTCCATGGGTGGTATTTGCATACGAGGTATATGAAAAAAAGACATAAAATTACATTTATCATCATAAACAGACGTGAAAAAAAAGCAATAGTTTGAAAAAATGATGATATCAGGTACTTGGCACGGAGATCGGGAGGATAAACATAATTTAGTTGCCAGTTACCCTTGGGGTCTGGGTTTTGGGGCATACGGCTATCGGTCAAAAGGTTTCCTATGTTCATCGTAACTTTTCCCATGATACCACCACGCTTGGGCCCTGTCAAGGCACGCGCGTGGCAAATTGCTGGTTTTTCCAAAATCGGGGTTGGAATCGGGGAATTTCGGGTGTCGCCCCGTGCTAAGTTTGACTTTCTTAGCCTTTGGTATCATAATGACAACACACGCCTGATGAAAAACCTCGTGGTTTTTGTGGGAACCGCCATGGTTCTTGCCATTCTGCTTACAGCCTGCCCGATAGGAGACCTTCCACCTCTAAGAGGAAGTGTTGCCATAACCATGTATCCGGACGGAACGCCCGTCAACGGCTCCGCCGACATCGAACTGGGTCCCGGGTATACGCTGGCGGTGGACACGGGGCACCTCGATGGCAGGGGGGATATTTCCTTCCAGTGGAGGCGTGGGGGCATCAACATAGGTACGGGCGGTACTTATACCATAGGTTACGACGATTCGGGGTATGAAATTACCGTGGTCGTGGCCCGTTCCGGCTATTCCGGCGTCATTATCAGCCTTCCTACGCCTACCATTTTCGGCTTGCCGCCACACAGGGTCGTCATAACGCCGCCTTCCGAAAGGGTCATGCAGGGCGAGACATTCGGTCGCTTCTCCGCCGAGGTAATGGCGGAGGACGGGACTGTTGCCGGGGTAAGGCAAAGGGTTGACTGGAGCGCTTACCCCACGACCGCCGGTGTCATTGGGCCGGATGGGACGCTGACGGTTAAGGACGACGCAGCCATAGGATCGCAGATAACCGTCAGGGCTACGGCGGTCGGCACCGGTATATACGGCGTGGCTATCGTTACGGTAATCGCCACCCCAAGGCATGTCACCGTGGTACCGCCGGGAGATCACTCGGCTCCCGTCAATATAATACGGGGCGAAAGCAGGCAATTTACGGCGGTGGTAACGGGAGACTCCGGCACGACCGACGTGCCCCAAGGGGTCGAATGGACTGTCGAGCCAATGACCGGCGGTACCTTTATGGACTCCGACAACTTCTTGACGGTTGGGCCTACCGTGCCTGACGGCACAATATTGACCGTTAGGGCATCCGCGGCCGATAGTCCACGGGTATACGGAGAGACGGTCGTAAGGGCCGTTTACGCACCGGTCGATGGCATTCACATAGACCACGGTTTCGTGACTATTCCACAAGGCGGAAACCGCCAGTTTAACGCTACGGTATGGCCGTCAACGGCAAATCCGCTTGTTATTTGGTCGATTGCCTCAACCGAGTTCGGTCCTTTCGGGTCTGAAATACCTGGCGTTGCCAGCATAGGGGCAAGCGGTCTGTTGACGGCTTTGCCGAGAGCGCCTGTGGACTCAAGCATTTTTATCAGGGCCATGGCCGTCGGCGGCCAATCCTACACCAGGGCGGTTACCGTAACCGATGAATTCTACTACGCCATCAGTCTGGGCATATGGTGGGGGCACCATTTCGGCACTTTCAGCGTTGGCTACGCCGAGGTATCGCCGCTAACGGTATGGGTAACAAACACGGGCAATCGGCCGACGGGTGGTTTGACGGTGGCATTGTCCGGCGCCAACCCCGGTGACTTCACGTTGTCCACGACCACGATACCAAGCATACCGGTATACGATCATGGCACATTCACGGTGGTCCCCAGGCTGGGCCTGCCGGTGGGCGAATACACAGCCACGGTGACGGTTTCTTCGAACAACCCGAATCTGTCGAACCAGGCTTTTGACGTATGGTTTTCCGTGTTAGCCCCTTGCCCAGGTACCGGGGGCTGTTGCAATAACCGGAACTGCGGTATGCCGGACTGCAATTGCCCAATCACCCTGCTTCCTTGCCCCGGAACTGGGGCCTGCGGTTGTGGTAACCAGAACTGTGGTATGGGAAACTGCCACTGCACGATTGCCCCGATCCCTTGCTCCGGGGCCTGCGGTTGCGGAAACCGGAACTGCGGTATGACTGGCTGCAACTGCACAATCACCTTGTTTCCTTGCCCCGGAATTGGGGCTTGCGGTTGCAGTAATGGAAACTGCGGCATGACTGGATGCAACTGCACGACTCCGATTCCCTGCCCCGGGAACTGCGGTTGCGGTAACGGGAACTGCGGATTGACTGGTTGCAACTGCACGACCCCGATTCCCTGCCCCGGGAACTGCGGTTGCGGTAACGGAAACTGTGGATGGACTGGTTGCAATTGCACGACTCCGATTCCCTGCCCCGGGAACTGCGGTTGTGGTAACGGGAATTGCGGATGGACTGGCTGCAACTGCACGACTCCGATTCCCTGCCCCGGGAACTGCGGTTGTGGCAACGGAAACTGCGGATGGGCTGGTTGTAATTGCACGACCCCGATTCCCTGCCCCGGGAACTGCGGTTGCGGTAACGGAAACTGCGGATTGACTGGTTGCAATTGCACGACCCCGATTCCCTGCCCTGGGAACTGCGGTTGCGGTAACGGGAATTGCGGATGGACTGGTTGCAATTGCACGACCCCGATTCCCTGCCCCGGGAACTGCGGTTGCGGTAACCAGGACTGCGGATTGTCTGGTTGCAATTGCACGACTCCGATTCCCTGCCCTGGGGCCTGCGGTTGCACGAATCGGGAGTGTGGAATGACGAACTGCTCATGCCTGATCGTACCCACGAGTGTTATCATAAACCCACATCCCCTGCACGTAGGACGGGGCCAAACACCATCACTTCAGTTTAGCGCAACGGTATTACCAGCAGGGGCATCACAGGCGGTTACCTGGGCTATCTACAGCATCGTACCCTCATCATCAGGCATCTCAATAAGCGCCAACGGGATACTGACAGTCGGGGCAGGCGTATCTGTCGGCACTGAAATTACCGTTATCGCAACGGCGGTTAATCATTCGACGGTATCTAATAGGGCAACCGTAACTGTAATTTACGCGCTGCCTACGGGCATTGCAATATATCCCCAATCCGTCACTTTGAGACCAGGCGAAGACGTAACATTTACAGTGACGGTAAGCCCACCAGAGGCGGATCCAAATCCATCCGTCAGGTGGATGATTACCAGCCCACCGGATGGTGTTACGGTAACCCATGACGGTACAGCGGTTACCGTTACGGCTACGAGTGGGGCAACTTCGGGAACGATAGAACTCAGGGCCACAATACATGACATGCCTTTAATATCTGGCGAGGTAACCGTAACAATAGAGCAGTAACCGCAGGGGCTGGCAATTTTGATTTTTCCGGGGCAGTGCCCTATACTTGTAGCATGAGGTACGGAAGCAGCAAATGGGAACGAAAATGACTGTCGCAGGAAGCATCAGGCTGGTTATTTTTCTATGTACCCTAATGCTCCTTCCTCTGAACCTTTTCGCCGAGGACGAGACCGGGGACAAACGGGTGGCTCTATTCCCTTTGTGGGGTGGGGAGGAAAACTTCGTCCGACAGTTCGGCGAGGAACTTTACATGGCCGTGTCAGCACTGGATGGCTTCCAGCCAGTGGTTATTGATTTGGCCGATATTTCCCCCGACATTCCATGGTGGGGATTCCCTCCCTTCGTAAGCCCCCACCCATCGCTGATTAGGGACATGCCCTTGGCGATTACCGGCGGTATCTTCTTCGATCCCGGCTCCGGACGAAGGCAGATGCGGCTTTACCTATGGCAAGCGTCCGACTATCGCCCCCTTTTTAGCGATGAGATGGTCGCCACCGACAGGGAACTCGTCGGCATGTTTCTGCCGATCATGCTGAGATGGCTTTTCTCGTGGATTCCCGACCCGGAGGCAGAGGCAGAGGAGGCTCCACGGATAGTGGATGCCCCGGCACCACCCCAGCCGCCAATAATCCTGGAGGGGCAACAGGTGGTTGTTTATCGACACGGGGATATGCACGTACCGAACAGATGGATGTACTTTGGTCTGCGGACAGGGGGAAACGTGCAGATTTTCGATCCCCAATTGCATTCCCAGACGATATTCGGTGACGTTGACCTCCTCGACTTTTATCTTAGAAACGTCGGTCTGGCCGCCCATCTGCACTTCCAGCTTCTCAATTTTAGGCTGGATCCCAGGATCCTGTTCCTGGGCTTGCAGTTCGAAGGCATCGCCATGCATGACTTCAACAACGATACGTTTTCCCTGACGCTTCCTGCCCTGCTCAGGTTTACGGCTCGCAGGGGAACCTCGTCTTTCTCCCTGTTGGGCGGCGCTTACATGTTTATGTCGCTGCCCCCTTTTCTGGGGGATGATCCGAAAATCACGTTTCCCGACGACGGAATCGGGCCTTTCGCTGGCTGGGGTTATACCGCCGGTTTCGGCATGGGAAACAGGGTAGGTCCGGGCAATTTTTTCGTGGAAATGCGGCTGTCAAACGATATGTTCACCAGCAGGATGGAATGGGGGGATTTCCGCCGAAGTACGGTAAGCGTATCGGTGGGTTACGAGTTTGGCTTTTTAAACAGAAGATAGCAGGGAAAGGTTGACGACAAATGAGAAGACACACGGCATTCGGTTTGCTCGGCATCCTGACCCTATCCGCGGCTTTTGTCGGCTTTGTTATATCGTGCCACACCGGCACCGAGGACACACACCTAAGTGCATACATGCACACGACCGAACCTATCTATTTGCCCATACCCGATTCCATTTATGACTTACGGAGGGATAGCTACACTCTCGTCGTCACATTGCGCCCAAGAACGGCCTGGTACGGGGCAAGCATAGACTGGTATAGCGACAGACCAGATATAGTCTTCGTAAAATATGATACCATGCGGCCCCTTTCTGGTGGGTTTGGTGAAAATGGAAGAGCGACAGTGGCGATAGTGGGCTACAACGTAGGTGAGGCGAGAATCACGGCAACGGTTACCCGTGAGGACGGGACTCCCGTTAACATTGTCCCTTCTTCCTACGTTGTTGTTCGCGTTGAACGACCCTGACAGCAAGAAGCATACGACCGCTATTGTATTTGCTCCACGCGGTTGCGGCCGTTTTCCTTGGCGCAATACAAGGCCCGGTCAATGCGCGAGCTGAATTCGGTAAAGGCATCCTCAAAGCCCACATCGGGAGGAATGATTGAGCCAACCCCTATACTGATCGTTACCGAAGTGGTTTTGTCGCCATGCCGTATCGGCATAGCGGCGACATTTTCCCTTATGCGCTCGGCTACCATCATGGCTCCTTCAGTGGGCGTACATGGCAGCAGGACCGCAAACTCTTCGCCGCCCCAGCGGAACACGGTATCGCTTTCCCTATCAAGGCTGTCATCGATGACGGAGGCAACGGTTTTTAAGCAAACATCCCCGTTCAAGTGACCATAGGTGTCGTTGAACAGCTTGAACCTGTCGATGTCAAGCAACAGCATACTAAAATGTTCCTTGGTCCGCCTTGCATGGTTCCATTCGGCTTTAACCGTCTGGTCGAAGTTGCGCCGGTTGCCGATTCCGGTAAGGCCGTCCGTCAGGCTGATGTTTTCGATAAATTTCATTTGCTCAATCAGGCGCAGATGAATGCCCACACGAAGATTGACAACGACATCGACAAAGGGTTTGTGTATGTAGTCAACCGCACCGAGAGAAAGCGCCTTTGCCTCATCCTCGGCCAGTGAGCTGCTGGTAATGAAAATGACGGGTATGTTCGCCGTTTCCTCCGACTTTTTCAGACAGTCTAGCACCTCAAAGCCCGACATGCCAGGCAGCATAACCAAGTCCAGGAGAATCAAATCTATTTCGTGCTTCTTGAGTAATTTTAGCCCCTCCTCCCCACTTTTCGCTATCTTTACTTCGTATCGAGGTGAGAGTATGCGTCCCAACTCCACAAGCTGCATTGGGGTGTCGTCAATAATCAAGACGCAGCGCTTTGTCCCGCTTTTCATTCTATGCCTCCAAATCTTTTCTTAAGTCCTCGACGGTCTGCAAAGCCTTGTCGAAATCCACGTCCTCGATTTGGCGGATTAGCTCGCCAGTCCGGGGGATTGCGGCGAGTTCGTCGCAGAGTTGCACCACCTCAAAGCTGTTCTCTTTTATAAGCTGAACGACTCTGTCGAAAATCTCGCTTGCCCTGGTTTTGTCAAAGTCAATGTCGGCCTGCCGATCATCCAGCTTGTCAGGATACTGTACTTCTATCTTGGCTAGCACACGCTCCATTTCCATGTCCAGCGTGTCCATCAAATCCCCCAGCGCAGAGCCTTCCCGTAGCGCCGACTCCATTCTTTGCGCAACCTCCATAAGCGTGGTTTCCCGGATAAGCCCAGCAAGACCCTTCAGCGTGTGGGACAGGTGGTGCGCGGTTTCCATGTCGTTTGCCTGGACCGCGTTTTTTATTTCGACCACGGTGTTTTTCTGGCTACGGACAAAGTTTCTGTACGTTCTTTCCTGCATTCCGGAACCTTTCAGGTAATTATCGAAGTACTCGTTTACGCCCATGCTTTCCGCACCGGCATTTTGGGCAGGCGAGGCGGCTTCCTCGCCGACTATGGCCGTGCCAGCCTCGACATGCCTGTCCTTAACGAATTTGTGCAGAACATGGTTCAAGTTCGCCGCAACGATTGGCTTGGACAGGAAGCCGTCGAAACCTTTACGCAGGAATTCCTCGGCCTGGCCCACGATGGCGTTGGCCGTAAGCACGACAATAGGTTTCGTGTAGCCCAGGCTGCGAATACGTGCGGTGGTTTCCATACCGTCCATCTTCGGCATCATGTAATCCATGAAAATGATATCGTAAACTTCGCCGTTTTCTATTTTTTCCACGGCGTTGAATCCGTTGTCGCAGGTTTCGATTTGCAATTTGTATAGGCCCATCAATCCCTTCGCCACGTAAATATTGGTATCCACGTCGTCAACTAACAACACACGACCATAGGGCATAGGCTCTGGCTTAAAGGGCAGCCTTTTTGCGGTGGAACGCACGTTGATCTTGAAGTCCTGCAAATTTTCTACCGTTTCTAGCCCCAGCGTTTCGGTGCTCCCGATTTCCTGCGGCAAGACTATGGTAACGGTGGTACCCCTACCCTCCTCGCTCTGCACGTCTATCGTGGCACCCATCAGCTTAAGCAGATTGGAAGTTATGGACATGCCCAACCCGGTACCTGCTACAAATCGGTTTTCTTTTTCATTAAAGCGGGAATATTCGTCGAAAAGCGCCTTTTGCTGTTCCGGATTCATGCCTTGGCCCGTGTCCCGTATGACAAAGACCAGGTTTACGCAATCGGGCTTTGCGTCCTTGCAATATGCGTCAAAATACACGAACCCTTCATCCGTGTATTTAAAGGCGTTGGACAACACGTTATTCAACACCTGCTTGATGCGAAGGTCGTCGCCTATCAGGTAGCTTGGTATGTTCTCGTCCACGCTAACGACAAAGCCAAGTTTCTTGCTACCCAAATAGAACAAATTGAGCCGAAACACATCGCTCAGGAAACTGGCAACCTCGTATCGGCTGGAAATGATATCAAACTTGCCGGCCTCTATTTTGGACAAATCCAAAATATCGTTGACAATACCCAGAAGCGCACTGGAGGAGGTGTGTATATTTGCAAAGGCTTCCTCGATCTCCAACGGCAACGCCGGGTTATGCATCTGTATTTCCGATATGCCCAACACCGCCGAAATCGGCGTACGTATCTCGTGGCTCATGCGTGCCAGAAACTTGCTTTTCGCCATGCTGTTTTCCTGGGCAATCAGCATTTTTTCCTTTTGATTCTGCATCTCGGCAACCGCATCCAGAAGCGCGTTTATGGCAAAGACGGTATCCTTGTATCCACCCTGAAAATGGCTCGTGTCAATGCGGGCGTTCAGGTTGCCTTTTTTGTTCTCGTCCGTGACATCGTTGATATTGCCGATAAGCATTGTAAACACCCTGACCAGTTTCGAGAACACCGCAGATATCTCGTCGGTGGCCCCTTGTAAACCGACCTGGAAGTCCCCTTGCACAACCCTGTCCGCAGTAAACTCTATGGCTTTAATCCGGTTGGTAAAAGATCTCAGCATTGAAAAAACCAGCAGCAACGCCAAAACGACGGCGGCGGCAAGAGTCGCTATAGTCACTAAACTCGAAAATTGTCGATAATATTCAATCATTTCCTCCGCCGCCCCATGGTTTACGTTGACAAACTGGCGCAGCATCCGAAGCATAATCTCCGCGGACTCTGTGTAATCCATCACATTCGTACTAAAGTAAAGGCGCATGTTGCCCGGCAGGAAAAAAGTTGTTCTGTAAAACTCATAAATCGTATCAACATACGCCATAACCTCCGCCAGGATAACGATACGGCTGTCCTCGTCGGTTTTGGGGAAAATAGGGTCTGTCCTGACCGATGTCTCATGGGCTTCCTTTAATTGTGTTAACCGGACGTGGGAAGCGCTGAGGCGTTGCCCAATTAGATGCCACTCAACCTCGTTTGAAACCTCCGGCCATTCAGGGTCCAAGGAAATTTCGACCATAAGCCGCCGCATCTCGGTGAATTCCTGGTGGAAGGCCCATAAAATTTCCGAACGCTCCATCAGAAAATCGCTGATGTTGCGGCTAAGGCGATTTATCTGCATCTCAAAGTAGCTGCCGATACCAATCTGTGCAGTAAAAAGGATTATAACAATGGCAAACGAAGAAAACAGTTTTGCCCTGATAGTCGCATCGCTGATTCGACGGAATGTAAGAGCGATTATACCAGGAGCGGTTTCTTGCCGGACATTCTTTATAACGAACAGCTTTCCAAAACTCGACACGACAAGGAGCAGTGCGGAAATGATTGCCGCGAATACAAACATGTCGTGACTACGGGCGGCGGCATTGATGGTTCCTTGGGTGCGGGCATTCACCGCTTCGCGAAGTTCTTCGCCCAGGATGCCTAGCGGCCCATCCAAAGCGGCAACTTCCGGACCGAAAGCTATCTCAACCGCTTCCTGCAAATATCCGGCGGTACGCAGGAGCATTGACTGCGACTCAATCTGTCGCAGCATGGTTAGTCTGCCCAATACATCCACAAGCACGTTAATCTCGCTGCTTTTGGCGTTCATCAATATAAAGATGTCAAGTGCGGCCCCAAACCTGTCCCTTTCCAGTTCCACAAAATATTGATTGTATTGGACTTCGCCGCCGGTGACAACATACATCCTGGACAGCCTTGTCAGGATTTCCGTGCCCCGTTCCGCATTGTAAATGGCGTTAATCAAGGCATATTGCTGTTCGTAAACATCAAGCTTATCCCTTGCGGACATATTGGCGAAGACGGAGAAAAACATACTTGCGAACGCTATTATCAAGAACACCGTGCCAAAGACCTCGGCCATCCGGGGCATTCCGATTTTCCCGGCTAGAATCAACCACACGACAGCGCCCAGGACCAGCATCACTGCGGCAACGACAGTCAAGGTGCCGAAAATTCTGGCTATACGCTGGTACTCCAAGGCCATTCCCGAAGTGCGCTCGAATACCGAATCCCTTACTTCGTCGCTCATCGGTCCGGCCGGCATACCTATACGGGCAACTGCCGGACCATGCGCCAAGGTGATGGCTTCTTCGATATAACCTTCCTTGCGAAGCTGGATAACGTTCTGGAAATAAGCGAACATAAGCAATCGTCGTTCCGTAACAGATTCCATAAGCTCTATTTCCCGTTCGGGCGCACCAAAAGCCATAAAGGTATCCAGGGTCCGCCCGTACCTGTTTAGCTCCGCTTCGGCATAGAACAGCCTATAGGAATCATCCCCGACCATGGCATAGTACCGCGCCAACCTTGTGAATGCACCTCCAGCTATACTTGATTCATAAACAGCGGAAATTAGGGCATGTCTTTCCTCGTAGGCACGGGCGGCGCCATGGTTTGCACGCATCGTAAAAATCAGGAAGGCCGTATTAACGGCCACCAAGACGACTAACGCTACCGCCAAAACCCTAAGGCTCTGCTTTCTCAACGGCAATCCTCCTCGACTGGAATCATAGCGGACTAAGAATCATCATTATACTGCTTCCGGCAAGATTATGAATAGGCAGGCACGAGCGGAACCGCAGGATATCTGCCCCAGACCAAACGTCCTGAACGATCCTAGCCAGCACCAGAAGTATAGCACAACAAGCCGCCCTGTTAAAGAAACTGGATACTCACGCTGGAACTGTCGAAGCTGGAGGATATCAAAAGGGAGCTTGCCAACCAATGATTGGCTAAAAAATCGTGACTGTCACCGTTGCGCCCCTTGACACGCAGTACCAAATTTGATACACTTGTATCATGCCTCGCAACTTTGACGGGAAGACCCTGACGGCCTATTTCTTCAAAAGCCCATCCGACAACGAGCCGGTAAAAGATTGGCTAAGGCTTCTGACGAAAGAGGAAAAGAAGGCAATAGGCGAGGATATCAAAGCCGTTGAATTCTCCTGGCCTGTCGGGTATCCACAGGTTACCAAGCTGGACAAGGATCTATGGGAGGTCAGAACCAATTTTCCGGATGGCATTGGCAGGGTTTTCTTTACGGTTTGGAAGCGGTATATGGTTTTGTTGCATGGCATCGTAAAAAAGACGCGAAAAACGCCGCCGCAGGACTTGGAGCTTGCAAAGAAACGGCGAAACATGGTAATGGCAGGAGGGATATCCGATGAATAACAATACGATTGGCGGATCGTTTGACGATTTTCTTGCCGAGGAAGGCATCTGCGACGAAGTGGAGGCTGGAGCCGTAAAAAAAATTATCGCCTACCAATTGCGTGAAGCTATCGAGAAGGAGCAGTTCACAAAAACCGCATTGGCGGCCAGACTTGAAACTTCCCGCGCGGCGGTTGACAGGCTTCTCGATCCGGAGAACGAATCGATCACGCTGCTGTCTCTTAAAAAAGCGGCGAATGTCCTAGGGAAAAAATTGCGGCTTGAATTGGTGTAGGCACAAAGTATTCCACCTTTTCCTGTCGTAATAGTCGGAAAGAAAGTTCACCATTGGTACGCTACAGGTGGTGTACCTTGGTGTGCACCAGCGCTACGGGTTTTTCATGTCTGACTCCCGCTCACCGCCTGTCCTTCGCGCCTTGACATTGTACGCACAATGCGATACGTTATAGACAGGGGGGAAAACCATGGTAAAAACGGCAAACCTGAACATACGTATAGATCCACAGACCAAACAGGGGGCAGAGCAGTTGTTCTCCACTTTCGGAATCACCATATCCGACGCAGTGAATATTTTTCTACGGCAGTCGCTTATGGTTGGTGGTCTTCCCTTTGAGATGAAGCAGCCGCGCTATAATGCCGAAACCGAAGCGGCCATGCGGGAAGCGCGGGAAATCATGAGCGGACGAAAAGCGGCAAAAGGTTATTCCAACGTCGATGAATTGTTTGCGGAACTGGATGCGGAGTATGAGGCGGAAAGCGGCAAGAAATGCTGACGTTGCATATGACCGGGCAGTTTCGCAAGGACGAAAAACTGGCCCGAAAACGCGGTTTGGATATATCCTTGCTAAAATCGGTAATCCAAACCCTGCTGGAAGGAAAGCCGCTGGATCCAAAGCACAGGGATCATGCGCTGGTGGGAAATTATGCCGGGTTCAGGGAGTGCCACATTCTGCCAAACTGGCTCTTGATTTATACTGTAGACAAAGGGCGGCTAGTACTTACCGCTTCCCGAACGGGAACGCATACCGATCTTTTGGATAAAAAAAGACGACAAAAAAAATCTTGATAAAAAACCAAGGAACTCAAAATTGGTGACTGTCTCCAAGCGCTGGTTATGTCACCCCTGTGCCTCCAAACGATAACGGTCGCAATGGGGGGAGGGGGGTACGAAGTTATGATAAAAGCAGCGGCTGTTGGTATACTGCAGATGTTCGGAAGAACAGCTGCCGGTTGGCATGTAGCTGGGACGCTCGGGCCAGGCCCTTTCGATCCCGTGGGTACGAATAAC
>Ga0209755_10006093_pt1 | contig 13469 bp, 9 predicted proteins | sample TergutCo191P1_FD_187301 | JGI IMG/M metagenome (GOLD analysis project Ga0209755, IMG submission 187301) | Cornitermes sp. P1 segment gut microbial communities from Petit-Saut dam, French Guiana - Co191P1 (SPAdes) (version 2) | ecosystem: Host-associated > Arthropoda: Insects > Digestive system >... | reverse complement strand
TAATTACCCTTGTACTTGCAGTGTAAATTATTAATTACACAAACAGCTAAAAGAATCAAATGACTCCTCAACCATTTTCCTGTTAAGCCATGATAAATAATTCATAGATCTTATAACGAATAATTCACCATGATATGGACTAAGTATACAATATAATAAAAAATATGTGCACAAGAGGCAATAAATAAAAATTCTTTTAAGAGTCACACCTCCACTATTCAAGGACTGCTTAGACCCTGATGATGGAGGCAGCAAGCTCCTCATAAACATCGGTAACTATTTAATAACTGACAATGCATCAAAACTAAAAGACATGAATCTTTATGAACACCATTATGACAATACCAAACCTCACACATCCCCTTGGTTTACAAATTGAAGAGCATGTAAATCAGAAGATTCACATTGAACAAATAATTTCAAAGCTAACTGCTGCATGCTGTGCAATTATATCAATATTGCATAGTAGCAGTCCTGACAAAACTATATCCTTCAACTGGCCTATTTTCACTCTGTAATAAAGTATGAAACAATTTTCTGTAGGAATTCATCCAACAACAAACAGATATTTACCTACACAGAATTATTATAAGTATGCCAAGTGCCAGTGCCAGTGCCAGACAATCATGCTAAACCCTCTTTAAAAATTGAAGGTTTTACCTCATCCACATGATCACACATATTTTTGTTGGTGAACTTCATATGCCTCCATTAAAATGTTCAGCAGCCTTTCTCCTAGTCTCAAAAGTATAACCGATAAGAAGGAAAAATGCAAACTAGCACTAAAAGACAACTTGGAATACACATACACACCTTCTGTTCAAACAAATAAATAGCTAATACTTAAAAATGACTACGATCTTTGACAAAATTTTTTAATTACATAATACTAGCTATGTGTCTATCATCAAATAGGCTACCATAATATTTTTTCTGCCAATGTCCAGACTCTTCGATTGGTCACTTTGTCATTCTTAGGGCTAACCAAAAATTAATTATCATCCATCATATCATAAATCTAAATAAAAATAAATTAATTAATTTAAAAAACTTGCATGTAATTTCTAATTTTTATTATCAAAAAACTCATGATACAATGTCCATAATGCCTCATTATATAAAACATTGCTTGTTTTTTTATTTGGAGCTAAAATGGAAAAAAATCGTTTTTTAGACACCCAACATAGAGCTGTTCACATACCAAACATGGATTTTGTATATCAAGCCCAACAGTTTTCAGTGACTGCTCTAAATATTTATTGATACTCACTGCAAATCTAAGTCAGGGTGGAAACTGAATTCTTTTAAGTGTGCACGGATATTCCGATGGTATTATTGATACTACTGGAATAAATAAATTCTCTCTTATCGAGTGGCCATTAATGACTATCCTCTATTATTAAATTAAAGTTGCTTCACCATGTTGTTTATTCATGTTGCAAGTCTTTTACAAAAGTATAATGCCATACCACTATGCATGACATTACATATTTTTATATGTTTCACGTTTATATATTTTTTTTAATGTTTAGCAACTTAAAATGCAATATCAATGCAAAACCCAAACTGGTAACTTCAATTCTGCACATATCTTGTGGCTTTGCATATGACAAACTTACTGTAATTACCAATAGTCTTTCCACTCCTTGAAGTATTCACCAGTCACATGCATTTTGACTTTTTATTCATGGTTTCATCAGTGACTATTTTGCTTTAGTTTAACAGGCTCTAGGAAACATTATGTTTACATTATTAATTTTACACTTTCCTGACATTCTTATATCTTTGTTTGTCAGGCCTCTTTTTCAGTTTAATCTTGAAAAAGATGTATCGCACTGGCATAGATTGTTATATATTGGTATATAGTGTCTCAGAGGCCTTATACATAACAATAAGCACCAATGTTTAAAAAGAGGGCAAGAATATAAGCTAAAGCTATTTTTAAACAATTTACTCTAACTCTGATGAGCCAAACAGAGAAAGTGCCACATAAGCATACCAGTAAAATATGTACTTTCAAAAGGAAATAGAAAATAGGCCTGACAAAGATAACAACAATACCACAAACGGTAAAGTTGATAATGTAAATATAATATTCCCAAATGCATATTAACTAAGGTACAACAGATAATCAGTGATGATAATGTAAATTAAGTGTTGAAATGCATATGACTGGTGAATGGTTATTAGGTGTAGAAACAATGCAGTATTGCCTGCAAAATCACATTGTATGTACAGGCAATCATCAAACTGAATATGATCTCACAGTCTGTTACTTATGTCTTACCTCAATTATTGTTATGCACAACTTGGCAGCAGGAAGAGCAAAGTAGACACTGGAAATAGCACGTTCCATGATTTGACGAACTAAATCCATCAGTGACCGGGCTGACACTTTGTTTGGGTCTGAATTATGTGTAAAAGAATTTAAGAAAAGAACTGTGTAAATATTCTGTTATGCTGCAACACAAGACATGATACGCCTACAGACCCAATAATGCATCATTTACAAAACACAAATAACTCTTGTACACTCTTTTAGCAAACCACTAAGCATTAAAGCAATTGATAAAAATGCAAATGAATGGGTGTGTGTGTTTATATATCTTGAGGAGGAAACAGGTGTGTAAATGTTAATACTGTAAAACATGAAAAAATTAAAGTAACAGAGATTATACAATTTCTGGCTTTAACATACATGAAAATGGAAAATTCCCATTTGCAGTTTCTTATTTCCTATTTTATACCTTGGACCTAACAGAAGATCCAAGAAAATTAATAGATTTACTTCACACTCTTGCCAACAGAATGACATCCTTGTTTGTTCAAGCAATATGTACGTAGTTCAGTACAGTGTTGGATAAAATTTAAAACCTCCTTCTCAATATCTTTTTTTTATTTTGAGTTATGTAAGTATACAATGTTTTTATTTTAAATGTGGGTGTTTTTTCTATCTTAAAAGTTTTAGCTGTTGTATACTGTGATATCAACAAGGACATGTAACACATCCCAAGTGAAGAAGAAGTACTTCTTCTAATTACACCATAAATATGTACAACAAAAATATGTTCAAATGTTTACTGTTATTAATGACATTTTCATAATTACATTTTCTAAATTATCCCTTTTTTATGTTCTTTTACAACGCTAAAACCCCAGTTGTCTTGGTTGTGTTCACAGAAGAGTAATATAAATTTTCTGGAAAATTCAAATTAGCATGCTTGAGCTTTTTTATCTTGTTTAATCCCAATAACAGTTTGTATTGCTATACTGAGCTCTTCAACTATCCTACACACCAACAATCCAGTCTTTCATTTCCTCTGTAACCTCTTAATGTATGAGTTCTGCGTTGTCTAGAGCAGAGAGAATTCATACTCCAGTCCTCTAGGTTATGACACCGTGTATTCTGGTAAAAGATTACCAATTGTTTTGGATAAATGTACTGCCTCCACTTTTAAAGTAGGAGACAATGGTACCACATTCCCCAGCAATGGCAGTAATCACCTAATGGACTGCACAGTCTCATAACTGAGAGGATCACAAGATGGAAGTTTAATTTATCAACATATCTCCAGGTAACTTACTTCATTGTCACTACACTTCTTCAAAGGGCAATTATTCATAATCAAAAAAACTTAATGCAGTGACTACCACAGTAAACAGCACCCAAACTAATGTGGTTTTATTTTATTTGAACAATTTTCCTCCATCTCTCACCAATTTCTTTGTATTTGATCCTGCAGCTATAAAAAGTTTCAGGAAAACATTATGATGCCTATTTGCCTTTAAATGTTTCCAAGTGGTTAGTAGTGCTAAAATAAAGAATAAATGAAAAATTACTCAATTTAGTGATCCATTATAATAACAAGTATTTGTTCAAATAAGTTATAAGTGACGAACTCCTTCACCTTCAAATCCTTCAGGCACTGATATATCCTTCAGGCCAGAATTGTCTTACTGCAAATAATAGTTCATGTTTCACTACTTCTTTTGTTCTCTGTATTATGTACTAACTACCTAGTGCATGATATTCATAACATACAGAAAACATATAATTTGTGTATTCAGCACTGGTGTGAAGAATAATTATGTCAACTGGAAACACATATACTGGAGCTGGGCACAATATACACAGATGTGAGCAAATAAGATGTTAGCCCAGCATACATGCAACAGAGGCATGGGTATTTTTGGGTTGGTCCTGTACAGTTTCAGAATATATACAGCCTACTGGACTGTAATGTCTGCACTGTACTGTCTTATTCAATTGCAAGAAGTTATCTGTCATAAACTCCCATAAGAGTATTAGAGAGTTATATCTTAAAAGGGGAGTGCTGGATTAGAGTCCTGACTGATTCCTGTTGAACTTTGAGGAAAAAAGATATCCTGCTCTAAAGCAAACTGACCAAGCAGCAGGAATCTACATTTAGAAATGTCAGAGGAGATTGAGAGGGGTTCTGTACCTTACTTATCACTGATGAATCATTACTTGCACTTACAAGGTGTGATCAAAATACACAGTGAATGTTAAAAAAAAAATGTTACAGTAAAAGACACACTGCCATTAATCCCCCTGAAAATAATCCCCCTTGCTTCGATGAAACTTATCTCATCATTCTTGCTAATGTCTGAAGCAGTTCTGGAAGTCCTCTTTTGTGAGTGTCTCTAGTTGCGCTGTTGTGGCTGCCTCAAGGTCCTGAATCAATTCCAAATGTTTATCTTTCATGGTCATTTTGACTTTGGGGAAGACTCAGAAGTCACATGGTGCCAGATCCGGTGAATAAGGTGGATGAGGACACACCATAATATTTTTATTTGACAGAAATTGCCGTACCAGAAGCAATGTGTGACACAGAGCGTTGTCATGATGGAGGATGACATTGTTTGCCCATTTCTCAGGTCGTTTTCTACGCACATCATCTCTTAAACGGTCTAACAAGCCCTTATAATATTCAGAATTCACTGTGGTGTTCCTGGGTAAAAACTCAGCTCACACAATTCCATCAAGGTCAAAAAACACCATCATCATCACCTTGATGTTGGATCTTGACTGACACGCTTTTTTTGCACGAGGAGAACTGGGTGATTCCCATTAAGAACTCTGAACCCTGGTCTCAGGATCTTACTCTTTCAACATTCTCTTGGGTTTTTGATGTTGAAGGACGTCCTGATCTCCCCTTGCCTTCAACTGATTCACATCCATTACGAAATTGCTCAAACCACTTGTAAACCGTCTTCATGATCACTGTAGCATTGCCATAAACTAATTTTAACATTTCGTGTTTCTTTAGCACTTTTTTGCAGTTTGAAACAAAATTTCATGTTAATGCGTTGTTCGTAATCCATGATTTATGGCACACTTTAAAACACACCTCCTCTCAACCATAGCTCACAACCAACTGACTGCAACCAACAAGTTGAAACTTGTCACACACTGTTACTGAGGTTCAGTGCGCCGCTTCCCGTATTGAAGATCCCTGGCTTTCCATTGGATCACACTCGGCAGCAGCATTCACCGTACTTTTGATCACAGTGGTGCCAATTCACAGTATAGAGGTAAAGGATGGTACTTCCAGGACTTAGTTAACCAATTTGTGCATCACATATATATCTTTTCCTGTTTGTTCTTAACTTACACATGTTTTATTTTATAATTTTTAATACAATTTTCTTCATTTTCCTGTATATTATTACAGTGTTAGTTTACTGTACAAATACCCCTTTATAAATGCTGTGAGAATAGTGGGTGATTTTATTTACTTTTTATTTACATTGTAAAAGATATTCATACCAATGTAATGCCACTGTCTGATAGTCCCATTCTTTTCTGCCTGTAGGGAAAGTAAGTGGATGGTTATAAAAGGGTTTATTACTGTTGGGAAACCTATTCTGTATACCAGCCTATTCCACTGGTCCACAGGATACTGTTTCTGAAGTTGTGCAATAATGATAATGGTGCTTATCATGTGATGTGAACTATAGAAGACTTATGGAGCAAGTGATGAATCAAAATTTACACACACACACACACACACGTGTATGACTATGCAACTAACATGATGTATGTAGTTACTGCATACACAAATATAGCGTTCAACTATGTTAATAAAAATTTTCCCACAAACAGGTAACACAACAGTTATGTTAAAAAACTATGTTGCATTTTCTATGACTAATTAGTTGTCAAATTAAAAATTACAAGCAAGAGTAGTCTTACAGTCATTTTTCCATGAAGTGCAGATACACATACACATACCCATTTCCCATTTAAATAAAGTGAGGAAAAATACATAAAATTCTAATAAAAACTACAAAATAAAAGATATACACATTAAAAAGCAAAAGAGACCATCTTTGAGGTCTAAACAAGTAAATTTCATCTCAAAGTACCACAGACTAATCCCTATACTGCCACCCCCTGTTAAATGTGAAGCAAAGATGCATCATTGATAAATAAGTGCATAATTCTACTTTAAATTTTCTCTGCAGTCTCTGAATTTTGGCTTGTACTGCTAGGTCATTTTGTTTTAGGGCAGGAGTTCTTTTTCCCCACAAAATTTAAGAACGGGTGAGAACTCAATCATGTACTGTTCCTGACACAGGGGTTCTCAAATTTTGCTGTCCATGAACCTCAATCCTAAATCACATTGGTCCTATGACACAAATGCTACCAGGACTCTCACCAAACTGTCACAGACTTAAAGCATCACATATGTAAAAGATATTTAGCATAAAATTTATGCACCACTTTCCTAATTTAAATTTCATTTCTTCTAGAAAAATTAGATTGTTAAACACAGAAACTGAAAACATGATCATTTTGTGAGTTCATGACCAAGTAAAGGGTTTCTGCATTGTTTGAGAAACCATGTCATACAGTTACAGATAACTGGCAAGTGTTCGATATGAAAGAATTGTTACTCACCTGCTATAGCCCTACTAATGACAGTCTGCACTTCTGGAGAAAAGTTTCCAAGTTCAGGCACTTCCATGACATGAGCATGCTGTCTTGCTGCCATGTCTGCTGCTCCAAGACTCCTAGAACGTTTGAGACTGGATGGAGGAGGTGACATAGGTAAATGAACAGATCTCAGTCCTGTCACAGTATGGACTTCACTCTGCTCTGCCAGTTCTACACCATGTGCCTGTGATTAACATGAACACAGAAACAAACATTGGTGAAGAATAAAGTGTTTTCTTAACCACAGTGACAACACTTCTGACTTGTCTTCAGGAGCTGCTTGGTTCAAACCCCAGTCAGAAAAGTCCAAGCTCAGGTTTTCATAATGTCCCTCTGTCTGGTGAGGACCTTCAATTATGTCAAATCACATTCTTCCATGTCCTTTCCAATTCAGTGTTGTCATATGATTACGTGGTGATATAAAAGCTGAAATGCTGACAGCACTGTTCAGTAAACTAAAGACAAATAAAATACAAACTCATCCTTGCTTTTTGCACGTTCATAGTTCATGGTTTTACAAATTTGAGGGGTCACCCCAAGACTAAAAATACATCATTTGGACCCTTCAATGGATAGTAGCATTAGAATTGTTTGACAACTCAAGCAGGTCTTCAAGCCATACTGAATGATGTTCAAGGAGTTTAGGGAAAAAGAAGCAGCTCCCACCACAGTGTTTCTGCAAAGAATGGGAAAACACTAACAAAATACTAAAACAAAGTTTTTGGGTGGGCAGTCAGTTATTTGTGAATTTTCACTTTTCATATGGGGTTTTGGAACCAAAGCCCCATGAAGAGCAAGGGATGAGTGCACAGTGCCTTTCAGCATGTTACTTGTAGACCTTTCAGGATTCTATCTCCCACCAAAGCAAGGACACAGGTGACATTTCTGAAGTAGGAGACACCCACAAAGGAGATTCTGTTATTCTGAGTAATAAAGTCATTATGATCGTGATGGCTGGCAGATAGGACCTAGAAATGAATGAAGACTCTGAACCACCGCAAAGACAAAGTGGGCTGGTGTTCTTCACATTCCCAAAGTTTGGCATCCCAAAAAAGTTCTTAACTAGCAAGTATAAAAAAATGCTGTAGGACCAAGACAAAGATATAAACAACTGATTAAGAAGGATGTCATGTATGGAAGAGCATGGAAACTGAAGAGGAAGAGCTTTGTGTAGACAGAAACAGATGGTGTGGCTTGGTTGCTAGACAGCTCACACAGAAATGAAAACATAGAGGAGCAGGTAGAAGAAAGTATTCTTAGAGTCATGTACATCAGTATTTCCACACAAACCTGTAAATACTTGTCTGCTGCTGTAAATACCTCTTTAGACCTTGGCAGAGCTACACTCACTCTGTGTGACAGACCAGCTCTACCAAGGTGCCAAAGGATTAGGTATCTTTCCACACTCCCACCACCTGAAGACAGAAACACGTTCTGTTTCTAAACACTGTGGTGTTTATATTATAAAGTAACAAAATGGACAAAATCAAAACAAATATTCCTCAATGTTGTTGCCAGATCATCACCAAATAACTTTAAATGTATTAGTTTAGCAGTACTCATCACCTAACAGCTGCAGTGCCTGAGTTGACACATGACCGTTTAACAATCCTCTTACACAAACTGTCTTTTCTAAGCACATACAAGATTCTCTTTTGGAACAAGAATTTGCTATGTATGTAAATACCTAATAACATAAAATGCTTATGCCTCATTCAGTTCCTTGTGATGTCTCCCAAGTGGCTGCTACAAGACAAATACAAAGTTTAACACATAAAGGTACCTGTGTACAACATTTGTTTCTGTGCTGGGTAATCATATACAATTCAAGCAAACACTAATCTATTTTACACTTTTACAACATTTATCATCATGTGGCATCACAACAGTCAACAGAAGGTATGTCTCATGTCAGATCCTTTGATTTATATTATCTGAATTTAATGATAATTAAGAATAATTGAGAATCTGTTACTAGCAGTATATTTCATAAGCTAGTCAAGCAGTTAGTGCCCAATCCATATACTTAAAAATGCTGTATAGCCATACTGAACACTCTGAGACACTTGATCTAAAGTAATTTGACTTACTGCGTGTGTCTTATTAATATCATTACTCGACACACTAGTGGACTTCATTTCTGCCATGCTGCATGACTTCATTGGGGACTTCACACCAGCAGGAACTGGCACCTTTACTACAGGGGTGATCATGACTGGAATCTGTTGCTCAGAATCTTCAGCATCTAACTGAAAATGAACCCTGGGACCCTGGAATGAAGTTTTCCACTTTTAAAGTACTACATTAATACTAACCATGTGCAAACATCACATTTAACTCTGCTGCAGATGATAGTTTACTGGGCAACAACATATATGCCAATAACTAAAGGAAATGTATCACTCTTAGACACTATTAAGAAGCTTGACGTGAAATTTAAAAAAAGAGAAAAACTAAGGTATTGATGTATCATCAAACGAATAAGGTGAAAAATTGTAACATACAGCTAGCAGCAAATGAGTCCTTAGCTAATGTAGCAGGGTCCAAATATTTGCAGAGGGTAGCAGGTTAAATATTGCAGGATGCTTCCCACATTTCAGTCCACAATCCTTTGTCACTCCATCTCCTACTAAGTACAAGCACAAATACATATTAAAATCAACAAAACTATGGATTTACTTTTAGCATTGGATGGAGAACCTATATCAAGAAGACCTATTGGGATGATATTACTAAAATATGTAATAGATAAATTAGATGTGAGGGTGTGGACTGAACTCATCTGACTCAGCATACGTAATTCCAAGTGACTGTTCTTAAAGCATCCTACACACTCTCAGTTAAACTGTGCAGTTTTACTATATGACATCTTACCTGATGGAAAAAATGAGTAAACTGCGCAGTTTTTACAGGCAATAGCGCAGGTCTCAGAACTATCCTTTCAAGTCATCTTTCACACAGGGAACCGTGCAGTTCACTCAGGGAATCACACAGTTTCCTCAGTTTACCTGCTGACACCACAATGGCATCATCTCAAGGCACATCAGTTTCTAATAATTCATTCAGCAGATGAGCATCGCATGATATAATCCTTTTCAAATACCACTTCTTACTCCACATTTTACACTTTTTCTTCTTTTTGGATAACATTATGGCTGATGTGGCTAGCAAACAGCAAACAACAGCCTTGTTTTCATCCACCATAGTAACATGCACAAGAAGACGCACAGAACTGACAAACCTGATGGGAACCCTGTGCTGTGCCAGAGAACATTCAGTTCAGCTTTTTGCACAATTAAACTGCACAGTTTAACTTAGAGTGTATGGGGCCCTTAACACAGAAACATACCTGGAGGTTCCATAAAAGCCAGGATACTTCCAGAATAGAAGAGGAATCACAAGATCGAGAAGGACTATGTTTCATAGGGAAAGGTGCTTATAATCAACTTCTGTCTTGTTCAGTATGTGTACACTTATTAACAGACTCTGGTGGTCTGTAAACCCAACCAAGAATAGTCAATCAGTCATGCAGGGAGTCCAGAAACCAAGTAATTCCAACTGAGAATGGTTCTGACAAGGGTTATTATTGTTACGTATTTCTGGATATCTTTCAGATGACCAGTACAAAGTTTGTTTGAGTGACATGATAATTTTGTATCATATAGAATGCTTCTGTTTTACATCAAGACATTTGGAATGTGTTTTGGGTGTAATACATTGCTGTGGCCATCTAGACTGTATCCACCATAAATAACCTAATCATAAAATATAAAAAAGACAGTTAAATTGCAACAACAAAAAAAGTGTGTGATCCCACATTTTTAAGTAAAAATTAAGGTACGCTCATCTACTCAACCACCTACTATCCACCACATCCAAAAAAGTTTAAAATAAAACCTATACATCTTCAACCTGTAAGCTCGAAGTTTATCTTAGATAAGCACAATAATTAAGCTCCTACCTCACACATAATTGATTTGTGTCTTTTATAAAGACCAATGAATGCTGCTAAGGAAATTACTTTCCTTTATTTTATAAGTTGCACAAATATCAAGATATGCTATTATGTGTGCATATTATGTCATTTGTTAAAAACTGTTTTACAAGAGATGGGGGGAAAGAAGATAAACGTATGAAAGGGGTAACAGAATGGACGGAAAAGATAAAGGATAACCACTGGTATATGAAATTTCACTGTCATTTCCACTAGTTTCCAGTAATGCAATGAGGACAGAGAAGCAAGAAAACTCTCAATTATAAGAGATGAAAGACTGAACAGTAGTGCAGTGACAGAGGCATGTTCACCTTACCTGTAATATGCTCCCACTGGAACATGACTGCTGAAGTGTGTGTAAGACATTGCCACTGGACTTTGAATGCTGCAGAGGATGCAAAATGTTGCCACTTGATTTGGACTGCTGCAAAGTGTGATGAGATGCTTGTGTGTGGTTTAAGTCTCTGTTATTTAGTGTTCCAGGAACACTGACTGCTGACCTGAACAGGAAACTGTTGTTTGAGCTAATGTTTGGTATGTGCTTAACACTTACAGGGAAAAAAGTGTTTACAAGGAGAATTTTATATGAAATGGAGAAAGTGATTTGTCAAAGTAACTATGAAAGCTTTCGTGCAGACATGTAATTATTGAATATTCAAGTTGAGGTCTCAAGCTTGTTACATCAATTAACATTGTCTAATAAAACTGTATAATTTCATAAGTATTAGGTTGATGGCTTCAATCAGCTACAAATATAAAGCAAAATATCTTGAAAACATTTTTTGACATAGGTCTTGAAAGATAAGTTCTTAGTAGGCCTGAGACCAAATGAAATATATTCTTAGTAACTTGTAAGGTTAGTACAGAATACAGACTCAAAGAATCCTAGATGTAAGAATCAGCTATAACCAATAGAAAAGTATGATTTCTAATTTAAGACATATAGATCAATACAATAAAATATACTTAATTGATTTATTTAATTAATTAAAACCGAAAGATTGAAGAATTAATTAAAGTAGAATTACATGATCAAATATTATGTTATACAAGTTCTCTCCTTATAAAACACACATGCTTCAGAAGATCTAATATTACATATTCACACAAAAATATATATATAAAATTAGAATTCCAACACTGAATTCAACATTTCTTGTGTAAATCTCCATGTCTCTGTATTTACCATCCTTGGGACTGGATGTGCAGAAAGTTTATTCAGGCAGATGGGTTGGACAATCCTGTACTGTTACTTCAAAGATTTCATTCAGAGACATAATGTCTATGTCACTCAGTTTGTTGTTAATGGCAGTCTTCTTGTAAATATGAAGTTTTTCAATCATGTCCAAGTAATGGCCTTTACCAAGCAAATGAAGGATACACACAATATCATCAATCTTGCCAAAGGAGTGGCCTGATTCCAAGAGATGCTATAAAAAGTTTCAGTTATTATGGTTGTTTTTAAAGGAGGAAAATGCAGTTTAAGTCTCTGGCCATCATATTTCTTATTGCAGTTGGGACATGTTAATTGATATACACCACTGGAAAGTTATTTATCACTTTTGTGTGTGCATCGTTTTCCTGTTTGTAAACAGTGTTCAAGAGAACTGTTGATTTTAAAGGCTATATTCAAATCAATTTAAAGAGCTTAATAATAAGCACAGCTTCTCTTCTTACATATGTGAAAGTAAACCAATTCTGTTTAGTACTGTTACCATAATTTCCATAATCTATGTTCTTGCTTCATTTTCAATTTGTCCTTTAAAAATGTTCATAAGGAACAGATTATTGTTTATGATATTTTGGAAGATTATCTGTTCTTTGTTTCTTTCACAGACATTCAATTGATATGTACAAAGATGACTGCATACATATTTTCGTTATGTTTATTACTTATCAATGTTTTATAAAAGTCATTTTTTTTGTTTGTTTATTTGTAATAAGCCTGGGTGGAATCTGCACTTAACAATGTGAAGTCACTGTAATTTATAAAGTCAGTTAGTTTATTATGACAGTTTGTAATTTTTAAGATGATAACTGAATTTCCTTTATCAGCTTTAGTAATCACAGTGACATTGTTCTCTTGATTTATGGAATAATTCTTTCCTCATTTTGGGGGGTTTCATTATGATTATGTAGATTGTGTTTGTACAAGTGATCAATGTTTTCAGCCACATGACATCTGAGATTATCTAGTTCAGCTAAGGGGAGGTACCTCATGGCAGTTCCTTATCCAGGTTTTTGGTTTGATATTTAGGTTCTACCTCAAGTCTTACTTAAAAGGTCCATTTCTTCATTGAAAATTCAATGTTGGTTTGATTCATAACTCTGAGATAAAAGGAAATTTTCTTTTGAGGTTTTGTGGGTTATTTACAAATTTGATTGTTTATCTTTCTCTCTAGTTTTTTTATGTTTGATGTCAAAATCGTTTTAGGCTATCAATCATCGCATTCTCAATATGGGATCAGCTATTTCTCCATTCATTAGATAAATATAAAAAAAAAAAATATAATT
>Ga0209755_10006092_pt1 | contig 13469 bp, 9 predicted proteins | sample TergutCo191P1_FD_187301 | JGI IMG/M metagenome (GOLD analysis project Ga0209755, IMG submission 187301) | Cornitermes sp. P1 segment gut microbial communities from Petit-Saut dam, French Guiana - Co191P1 (SPAdes) (version 2) | ecosystem: Host-associated > Arthropoda: Insects > Digestive system >... | reverse complement strand
AGCAATCCGCCAGCGTGGCGGAAATTGTTAGTACCCTTGAAAACAACAAAGGCCTTTCGGGGCAGATTGCGATAAAGACAACCGAGGTGGCCGAACTGGCGGTGCAGACCGAAAACCTCAGCCAGCACGGTGCGGATCTGCACGGTGCCAACGAGAACATGATGGCGGATATACGGAAGCAAAACTCGAAAGTAGTCGATGAAATAAAGAACCTGGCCGACGTGCTTCTTCGTATCAACGAATCCGTGCAATTTATCGATACTATTGCGGATCGCACCAAGATCATTGCGTTTAATGCCGCCTTGGAGGCATCGTCCGCAGGCGAGGCTGGTCAGCGCTTTGGGGTGGTAGCGAGCGAGATACGGCGTTTTGCCGCCAACGTTGTGGAATCGGTGGTTGAAATCAAGGAAAGGATTTTGGAACTGCAGGATGCATCCGAATCGCTTATATCCGAGGCGGATATCGGTTCCCAGGCGATTGACTCGGGTTACAACAGAATGGTCGAACAGAAAGAAGTGTTTGAAAACATTGTTGATGTTTCCCAAAACGTGGCGGTTCGTTCCCAGCAGATATCGAACCTAAGCAAGCAGCAGGAACTGGCTTCCGTGCAGGTTTTTACCGCACTAAAGGAAATCTCTGCGGGGGTTAATCAGTTTGTCGTTGCGACTACTTCAACATCGGCTGCGGCGGACAATCTAAAAAGCATAGCGCAGGAATTAAGGGAAACTCTAGCACGCTACCAAGCCACTGGCAGGGAGAACGTATGACAATTAACAAGATGGACAATTTTATTAAAGCCGATGAACATGGTGGAGAAAAGCTGATAAGCAATGTCAGGTTAATCATGGCGGTTATTTTTACGGTAAGCACAACTGGTGTCGCCATGGTTAGGTACCTACAGGGCGGCGAATGGATACCGTGGCGTGCCCATATTATTACTGGCATTCTACTGTTGTATTCTTTGTTCCTGTTTTTTTACGTGCGGAAAAAGGAAACGCTCCACGATAAATTCAGGTATGTCTGCGTCATTCTTGACATGACGATTATCAGTGCAATTATCTGGGTCAGTTGTACTTACCTGGAAGTGTCCCCTCCGCTTCCCTTCCTTTCCTTTCGTGCCCTGTTTTACAGTATACTTATTTTGGCAGGTTCTTTCAGGCACAGTCCCCGTTGCGCATATTTTTCGGGTATATACGCAGGTATTGCTTATACGATTGTCATTATCGCAAACAGGAACGTACTGGACTTGCCCCATTTTTTTGTGTACGATGGTCGGCAAATTGATGTTACTTTTCCGATATATTACGAGGCCTTCCGTGTGTTTGGTATGGTAATAACCGGCATAATTACCGGAATGGCCAGCAAGCGCCGTTCCGCACTCTTTAGTTCCATGATTGAATCCGAAAGCGCCGCCGCCAAAAACGCCTCTAAAACCGTGGAACAGACACGCAACATGGCGAAGGTAATTCGAAAATCAACCGAGGAAATATTCCTGTCGTCGAAGGATATTTCCTCCACGGCGAACAACCAGGCGGCGAGCGTTCAGGAAATCAACAGCACGATAAACGAAAACACGCAGATAGCCGTCGAGATTGCCGAGAAGACAGGCAGTGTCGCCAATATCGCATCTAAAATGGAAAACGACGTTAATAACGGCTTTTCCCTTCTAGAACGGAACGTCAACCAGATGGAAGACATCAAGAAGAAAAACGATGGGGTTATCTCGGGTATCGTTGCACTTGGGAACAAGATTAGCAGGATACGGGAGATTATCAAGACAATTAACACCATAACCGACCAGACCAAGGTTATTGCCTTCAACGCCGCCCTTGAATCGGCAGGTGCCGGGGAGCGTGGGAAACGGTTTTCTGTGGTGGCCAGCGAGGTAAACAGCCTTGCCGATGACATTGCCGAGCTGACCAAAAAAATAAGGGATCAGCTTGAGGAGATCCAGGCTTCCTCGTCGTCGCTGATCATTTCCAGCGAGGAGAGTGCCGACAAGATAGCCGAGGGGAACAACCTTATAAGGGAACTTGAAGACGTTTTCCGGGAGATTCGTTCCGGTGCGGAGATAACCGCAAACCAGGCGCAGATGATCACGGTTTCCACGCAGAAGCAGCAGAAATCCACGGAACAGATCAACTTAGCCATGGCGGATATTTCCAACGGCCTTGGCAACTTCCTGAGTTCGACCGAGGTTGCCACCACTTCCGCCGAAGGGCTTACGAGGATGATCGAGGAGCTTGGTGTTCTCCTTAACATCAAAAACGAAACTTTGGGATCCCCCAGGCCTGGGGATACCTAAGCACGGAAATATTTATGGCAATAAACAAAGAAAAATATATTGGCAAGTATATCGACGAGGGGCTTGAGATCATCGCCTTGGTTGAAGGGCTTGTCTTTGACATCAAGGACGGCATTTCGGTCGATGATGATCTGGCGACCCTTATGCGTGCGCTGCACACCCTTAAAGGCACGTCACGTATGCTTGAATTCAAGCGTATTGAGGAACTGACGCACGCACTTGAAAGCGTTTTTACCGCCATCAAGGAACAGCGAATAGGCCTTACCGCAAATGCGGTAAAACTCATACTTGCCACGCTGGATTTGGTTAAACAGGGGCTTGGTCTTGTACAGCACACCAAGGACGATACCATCGAAATTCAGGAATATGTAAAAAAACTAAACGCTTTGGCGGCAAACGAGGAATACACCCTGCCTGAAACGCCAGCCCAACAAACGGATGTATCTGCTGGAGTAGTCACGCCTAAAGCAGTTGAAGATTCTGTGACACCAGATAAACATACGGGAGACACCCAATCGCCCCAGCCTGTGCCAAGCGAAAATTTGCCAGACGTACCTGCTCCTGCTGGAAAACCCAACAAGGATGCAAAGTCGGAAAGCATACGCCTGTCCATTGAAAAAATTGACGGCATTATCAAAAGTATAGCTTCCCTGCAATCTCTTGAAATTGCCGCAAAGACCATCTCCCTGGACAGTGCCGCACTAAACGACATGGTCAAGGAAATTACCGCAAAATTCAAGACAAACAAAGGCGGCGATCCTCTCATACTGGCAAACCTCAGAAAACTGGAACGCCTTAGCGAACGTATTAACTCGTCGCTTAAGAACTATTCCGTGGACACGGGTAACAGTATACGGAACGCATACGATACGGTGATTTCGCTTCGCACTCTCCCACTTTCCACCATCCTTGACAGTTACCCACGTTATGTGTACGAGCTTTCGGACGAGTTGGGCAAAAAAGTGCAGCTTACCATCGAAGGAAAAGAAAACGAGATTGACAAAAACATTATAGAATCCCTTTCGGAAATATTGATGCACATGGTGCGTAATGCGATAGACCACGGGCTTGAAGCCCCTGAACAACGAATTGCCGCAGGAAAAGACGAAACGGGAAAACTCTCGATTGCCTGTTCCAGGGAAAGCGGCAACATGAAGATTATCATTTCCGACGACGGGCAGGGCATTGATCACGAAAAAATAAGGCAAAAGGTTGTGCGAGACGGCTATGTAACGGAAGCCGCCGCCGCGTCTATTTCAAAAGAGGATCTGACCAATTTTATTTTCCAGAGCGGCTTTTCCACTTCTGGCAAGGTGAGCAACGTTTCCGGCAGGGGCGTTGGGATGGACGTGGTACGTGAAGGCATTGAGGCTCTTAAAGGTAGCGTAACCGTGGACAGCACACGGGGAAAGGGCACGGCCTTTACCATCATGGTTCCCCTCTCGATTGCCGCCTTAATGGGATTCCCGGTAACCTCGGGTGGAATGAAATTCATTATTCCTGCTACTTTTGTCGATACAATATTGCTGGAAGGCCGTGACGAAATTGTTACCGTTGTTGACCGTCCAGAGATAAAGTACAATGACAGGCTAATAAAGCTATATTACCTCAGCCAGGTTCTGAAAATAAAAACCGACTTTGCCACCCCTGCCGATGTAGTCTTTGTGGTTGTCATTCGTGCTTACGATGATATTGCGGCCTTGGCAGTGGACGACATCACCAGTATGCGGTCGGTTATTTTAAAAACCATGCCGGCTTTTATGGAAAATATGCCGGTGTTTTCCGGTATCGTGCTTAACGAGGATTACGAAATGGTAAGCGTTCTGCACATACCCACGGTGATAAAGATGGCAAAGCGTATCAAGACCATAGACCTTAAAAAGCGCAACCTGGAATTTGAAAGACTCCGCAAGTCCATTTTGGTTGTTGATGATTCCAAGCCTACCCGAGAAATCGAAAAGGAAATCCTTGCCTCGGAAGGGTACCTTGTGGATACGGCGGCGGATGGTGCCGAGGCACTAAAAACCGCCAGAAGCAAACATTACGATTTGATTTGCACGGATATCAATATGCCGGTTATGGACGGGTTTACGCTTATCGAAAATATCAAAAAAAACGAGGAGCTTTCACGTATACCAATAATCGTCATTTCATCAATGGCAAACGAGGAACATCAAAAACGTGCGGCAATGCTTGGCGCATCACGATTTATCGTAAAAAATTCGTTCGACAATAATAACTTACTTGAGGCTATAAAGGAGCTAATAGGGAGGGGGACATGAGTGATGATACAAAACGTATTCTGATTATGGAGGATACGGATATTTTTGCCGATATGCTTATGGAATTTTTGTCTGCCAAGGGCTACACACTGGAACGGGCAATCGACGGTTTCGAGGGGATCAAACAGGTATACAGCTTTAAACCCCATTTGATTATCACCGATATTGAAATGCCGCTTTTCAAGGGCTACCAGGTGACACGGTTTCTTAAGTCACGGAAAAACACCAAGGAAATTCCGATAATCATGTTTTCGACATTGGGCGAAACAAGAAACAAGTTCTGGGGAAGCCACGCAGGTGCCGATGTGTACATCGAAAAATCGCCAGACAATTTCCAACCTTTGGGCGATGCGATTGCCGAAATCCTTTCCGCCCCCCAAAACATTGATTTTGCCACAATAGAAAGGGAAGGCAGAAAGATCAACGATAATTCGATTATTGAAATGGTGAACAACCTTTTGGATAACAAGCTTTTCCAGACGACGGTTATCGGTATGCTCACAGATCTGTCGGCCAAGGCTTCCTCGTTGGGGACGATAGCAAAAGGGATTTTTGACTTGCTGCACACTATTTGCGAAGCCGAAATTGTAACAATGATGATTCATAGCGGTAAAAGCACCTTGTATGCCCATACCGCAAATTTTGCCCATTATTCGGAGGAAATAGCCGATGATTTTTTCGGGGTATGCATATCCGATTTCGGTAACTATTTCCCCGATTTTCAGGTTGCCACAAAAAACAAGGAAGATTTTTTCCCTGCTGGGAGCAACAAGAAAAAAATTGTTTCGTATACCACGATACCGCTAACCATTGGTGGGAAGGTTTTTGCGTCGGTGCATATCGGCAATTCCATTAACGAATATTTTTCGCCAAGTATTTTGGAAAACATCAAAGTGTTCCTAACCGCCGCCGCCCCGATTGTCGCCAATGCACTTTCCATGCTTGAGCTGGAGGAACTCCAGAAAAATACTCGCACGGCCTTTGCCCGTTACGTGCCAGCCGATGTGATGGACGAAATAATCAATGAATCGTCAAAAAACGTCAAACAGAGCGAAAGCAGAAACGTGACGGTACTTTTCTCTGACATCAGGGATTTCACCACTATCTCCGAACATTCAGGCGCACAGGAACTAGTCGAATTCTTGAATGTCTATTTTGACAGAATGGGTAGCGAGATAATTTCCGAAGGCGGTTACATCGACAAATTTATCGGGGATGCGATTATGGCGGTTTTTGGGGCTTTCCAGAACCAAGAAAACCCGGTAGCCAGTGCGGTGCGTGCCGCCATAAAAATGCTCGCCGCTCTTGACAGTGTTGATAGCTCAAAAGTTGCGCTTTCCAAGGGTGGTATAAAAATTGGCATAGGAATCAATTCGGGTCAGTGTGTTTTGGGAAACATTGGCTTCCAGAATAAGATGGATTATACCGTGATCGGCGATACCGTTAATCTGGCATCACGTATTGAGGGGGTTACCAAGCTTTACCGTCATCCACTTGTCGTTTCGGAATACGTTTACAATGCCATAAAAAATCTTTTCTTGTTCCGCAAAGTCGATAATATTCGTGTCAAGGGCAAAAAAGAACCCGTAGGCGTTTACAGCATTTATACTGGTTTTGAGGGAACTGCTGGCAATGTGCTACGTTCGGGGAAAATTCCCGACATCCCTGTCATACCTGCGCTTTTGGTTAACCGTGAGACATTTGTTAATTACAACAAAGGCTTACAGATGTTTTACATACGTGAATGGAAAGCTGCCCAGGAATATTTTTCAAAAGCGGTGAAGGCCGATGAAAAGGACTATCTTTCTCAGCTTTATTTGCAGCGTACCATTGAATTTGCCAAAAATCCACCGCCAGATAATTGGGACGGGGTATTTTCGCTTTCGAAGAAATAATTGTCACTTACTCGATAAACACGGCGGAATACCAGTGCTGTGGATCATCCTGATTCTTTAGCACATCGATAGGCAGGCCAAAATTGCGCACGGTCTTGAACACGTCAATCCCGACACTGTGAAAAGCTGGACGTGCTTTTTTGGGGAAGCGGCAATCCATTTCAACGGCTTTTGCACACTGTCCACATAGGCCGCAGTCGCTTAAGGAAAAAGCGAAATAATAGCCATCGAGATAACACATCCGCTCGATCTCGTAGGAGATTTGCTGGGAAGTCTGCTTGTCCTTGCAACCAATAATAATACCCCAAGTGTACACGGACAGAATGCGTTTGTACTCGTCCATCGTAAGTGGTGAACGTTGGTAGGGGCAGGTATGAGCCTTGCCGAAATCGCCGCAGCCAAACATACATTTCAACACTACCCGTGGATCGAAGACAATGTCGGACAGAGAGAAGCGAACAACGTTTTCCGCACCCATGGAAAGGGCCTTTTCTATGTAGTCCATTGCATATAGCCGCCTATTTTTGTTTTGGTTGAGAGACACCAAGACATCGTCCCAGCCAATACCATTGTATCCTATGAGTCAGTTAAAAGAATAGTGGTATCTGTCCCAGGATGAGTTTTATACAGCTAGCAAAGTACGTTTCCCTATGTTAAAATCATTTCATACCGAAAGGCAAAGGCACGTAGGAATGTTTAAAACTGGCAAGTGGGCAAAGGAAATAATCTCGTTACAAAAACCAAACGGTATGTGGGGTTATTTTCATACCTTGTCCGAGCCAACCAAAACACCCATAACAACGGAGCAGGCACTTCGCCGCCTGAGTATTCTGGGATATACCATTGAGGATGAATGTATAGCAAAAGCGGTAGAGTATATGAACGATTGCCTTTCTGGAAAAGAGCAAATTCCCGATCGCCGTGAAAAAGTTCATAACTGGGATATATTTACCGATTTAATGCTATCTACCTGGATTCGCCGTTTTACGAAGGGCAATGTTTTGGCAAACCAGGTTTCTGATAAATGGACATCGATTATTTCATCGGCTTTTGCTGGCGGTGTTTATGACCGTGACGCTTGTGAATTGGCATATCAAAAAACGTTTGGCATTAAACCGCAAGGCGGACGGCTCGTTGATTTTGTGAATTTTTATCAAGTGTCGCTTATCGCCGACTGCCTTGACGCACACACCGAGGCGGCAGTGTTTGATTATATATTGAATCATGAGAACGGTATTTACTATGTTTACGATAACCCACTGTCCACGCTGCCCGAGACTTTCATGTCAAAACAAGCAAGTCGGTACCTTTCCGCCATGGAGTTAATGACGGGATACCGAAGAAATAGGCATAAATTGCAATTTGTCGTGAACTGGCTGAACCGTAATAAGAACGAAAACGGAATGTGGGACATGGGAGCGGCGGCTAAAGACCATGTGCATTTTCCGTTATCCGACGATTGGAAAAGGAGAAGTGTAAGGGAAAATGACTGCACTTATAGGGTGCGAAAATTTATTGACATGGCGACAGTTAGGGTGGTGAGTGAAAGTAGACAAGAAGCCATTTTACGTATTGAGGAAACAGGCAATCGAGATGAGCAAGATCGTCTAAAAGCATGGCGAGAATTTAGCCAAGCAATAAGAACTAGCAATGAAACACTAGAAGGGGAACCAGAAAGGATATTGTTCAGAAGCCCTGAAGAAACTGAAATGCTATGAAATATGCCCTTGATGCTACCTGTCATTACTTAAAGTGGTTGGTTTTGTCTTAAAAAATTATTTTATTTCCATCCCAGTATACATAATTTCCTTAACAAAAGGATTATCGTTCTGTAGTTCAGAGGAGGGAAATACTATCGGTTCAAAATATGAGCCGTCACGCACCAAGCCTAGCAATTCTGTTAAGACAGTAAAACGATCTTTTCCGCCATAATTAGCAAGGAAAAAGCAAATATCTATGTCGCTTTGTGCGTCTGCTGTTCCTTTTGCATAGGAACCAAACAATACGGCCTTATCAACGGGAAAAACACGGCGAACATCTCCGATCTCTCAAACGGTACATTACATGCGCACCGTTCTTGACAAAGCACAAGAAGTACAGCATATTGTACATAAGGGAGATCGGACATGGATGCCATTACTTACACGAACCTAAGGCAGAACCTGAAGACCTGCATGGATAAAGTCTTCCACGACAATGCCCCACTGATAATCACCAGAAAAAACAACGAAAATGTGGTGTTGCTCTCCATAAGCGAATACAGTAGCCTTGTCGAAACTAACTATCTTCTTTCAAACAAGGCCAATGCGGATCATCTTAGAAAATCGATAGCTCAGCACAAATCCGGCAAGGCCAAACCGCACGAATTATACGAAGATGAATAAGACATTCACCGACGAAGCATGGGCTGACTACCAATACTGGGTGGGAACCGACAAAAAACAGCTAAAACGAATAAACCTGCTGATAAAGGACATCGACAGACACCCATTCGAGGGAATCGGAAAACCCGAGCCGCTCAAGGCGAATTTACAGGGATACTGGTCAAGAAGGATAGATGCGGAACATCGCATCGTTTATGCCGTGGAAAACAACGAGGTGGTATACATCTCTTTCAGGTTCCATTACGAAAAATGAAAGGGGTTGCCTCGGAAATCCCTGGAATACTTTCAAGCCACTTTTGAATTTCCGAACCATAAAGAATACAATGGAAGTTATAGTGATTATCGCCATCAGTTCCCCTTATGTAGGGCTTGATAACCGCAACAAATTTGACTAAATTATAGTAGGAGCGTAAGGTGCTGGTTGTAGAAGGCTTTTTTGAAAATGGCGTATTTGTCCCAGAAAAACCGCTTGCCGAAATCAAGGGCAGACAAAAAGCCATTTTACGCATTTGGGAAACAGGCAAGCCAGATGAACAAGACCGCCTAAAAGCATGGCGGGAATTTAGCCAATCAATAAGAACCAGCAATGAAACGCTGGAAGGGGAACCAGAAAGGATACGGTTCAGAAGCCCTGAAGAAACTGAAATGATATGAAATATGCCCTTGATACCAATATCATATCCTACTATCTGAAAGGGAATATACAGCTACAGTAAACAGTTAAGCAGAAAATTATGACCTTATAACTTTGCATTCTATCATTTTTGTGAGGCTACACGAGGCTGGTATCATTGTTGATGTGAATAAATACTCAAAACAATGCTATCTTTGCTACTAAGGACAAAATATATAAAGAAATCAATGATAAAACTAAATAGCAATTCTAGCATTTCGCAACTTCGGCTATAGTTCTGGAAAAACAGAATGATTTTTATCGCAATTTTCCAAAAAAAGATCGATTATTGATTTGTGCATGGCATAAATAATTTCATTTTCCTTTAAAGCGATTATTTTTTGTTTTATAGATTCCAAATCATAAATTTCTATTAAACTATAAAAATTAAATTTCCCGTATGTTCCAGAGCCAAATAGTTCAACATCTTCGATTTTAAATTTATATAAAAACTCAAAGAATGATCCATTATCATCCAATAGTCCGCATATATATTGTTTGTAATCTTCTGAAGCATTGTCCCATTTGCGCCAACAGGCTAGAATAAAAATCGTATTTTTTTCTTTCAGCAACGCATGCTTCCTTGAGCATATTTTCTTAATGGAAAGCCATTTTAATTCTCGTACCATTTCAATTGGGATTCTAAGGTATGAGTCAGAAAGCTTTTCATACTTATCAATAAAATCTAGAAAGCATATAGGAGCATATATTGATTTTGTTTTATCGAATGCGTTTTTAAGTTCCTGAAAATCACCATCAAAACCTCCTTTTTTCTTCAAAAATTCATAAATCAATGAAGAAAGTATAAAATCCACACTAGCTTCAAACGACACAATATTTCTTTGAGGTATATCAACAAAACTGTCAAGTAATACATGAATAATATTACCAAAATGTTTTTCTTCAAACATATCACTTTCAACAAGAGCATTAAGCATTTTCTTTGAGAATTTATAAAAACTATTGTTTCTCTTATATTTTTCTAAAAATTGGCTTAGTAAAATATAATCTCCGCTTATTATGGATGCTTGGTGAATTTCAAACACGCCTATTTCTTCTTCACTGCCACCAGGAATAAAATTAAAGTAAGAATCAAAAAGTGTCTCGTCAGAACAAATGCGTAATCTTTGATTATAGCCATGAAAATAGTGATGCTCTTTTATTTGTGGGAATAATTCAAACAATAATTTTCCAAGATGTGCTTTGTTTTTTTCGTTTACCAATTTATCAAAATATTTATCCACAAATTTAATATGCTCTTTATAAAGCGAATGCCCATTTTCATTTTGCGATAATGACATTTTAGCTAAAAAAAATATATTCTTCGATGTAACCATAAAGCTATAGCATTGAGGCTCAAAGACTCGTAAGACTTCAATGGCAGAAAAATCAATAGGGTTGACTTCAATGATATTATCTTGCACTAAATGAGAAATATTAAATTTTAAGCTATTCAAATATCTTTTCACATCTCGAATAGTTCTAAAAAAACCCTTGAAACCAGAATCAAAGATTGAGGAAAAATATGACATATCATTGAAATAATCATCGTATATTTGACCAGGAAGAGAATGAAAAATGACAAGCATTTCTTCCCACAAATAGTTATGAATCTTATCATTTGAAATAATTGGCAAAGTAAAATTTACTTGTACTATTTTTTCAAGGTAGTCACGACCTGAAATATTGTCTTGAACTTCAAGGTTTTTTTCAACTACATCCCTGTCAAATGCCAATAAATACATAGTATTAGAAAAATCAGCATTTACTCTAATTATTTTAAATATTTGCCTTATTTCTTGTTTTGTTAGTCTATCAATATCATCAATAATGATAAGCAATTTTTTATTTTTCAACAATTTTTTTATTTCTCTTTTTAATCCACTAACGGATTTTTCGCTATACCTGGAAGAAACACGCAAAAATGATACTATTTTAATTACAATGTGATGTATCAATATTATTGAGAAACACAAAATAACACCTGCCTGTAATCCTTTACCTAGTATCTCAGGGAACCTAGTAATAAATTGTATGGTTTGTGGCACAGTTATCCCAAGTAAAGCAAGAATTAAAATCCCATTATTTAAGACTGTTTTAAGTTCTGTTTTTTGTGGTACAATTGCGAGTAATTCAAGATAATATTCTAGTTTTTTTACTATATCCTTATTGGGGCCTATTTTTCCTCCCAATCCGATCATCAATTCTCTGATAAATCGATTAAGGAGATTATCCGTTTCAGAAAACACCCAAGGATTAAATTGTATTACATTAATATTCTTTTTATCAATATCATTTAAAGTTAAGTTGATTAATGAGCTTTTCCCACTTCCCCATTCACCATATAATGCTATTACTAATGCAGTATCTCCTCCCTTCCATTCATTTATGTCTTTTGCAAGTTTTTTCGTATATGTATCTCTACCTAAAAAATCTTCATTTGAAGACTCTATGGGATTATCTTGAATAAATATGTCCACGGTTATTTTTTCTCCTGCCTTTTCATCGCTTTCTTCTTCCCCTCCACAAACAACTCCCCCACCAATCCCTGCCACAACCCAAACAAAAACGCAACCCTCTGGCTATCCTCCCCAAAAGATCGCCCGTAAGCCGCCTCCACTGCCTTATCGAGCTTCTGGTGAGCCTTGAGCAAGGCAGGGGGCATGGCAATGGGATCGTACAAATCCGCAAGGCTGGCATTTGGAAACTTCGCACGAGCATCCAACACATCCTGTGCCGTTTTCTCAACCGCCTCTTTCTGCTTTTCCGTCGGGTTGGGCCACGGAAAGTTATTGTACACAATATCCTTTGAATATCGATAACGCATTTCAAGCCGTCCGCAAATATAGCGTGTCCATGCCATGTGCATTGTCGATGTCAGTATGCCAAAGTGGTACATTGTCGCACTTGGTATTATTTTGACAAGGTTACTGGCTAAAATATCAGGCGAAAGGAAGCCCATCGGAATATATTTTCTGTGTTCTGAAGATACTTCGGGTATAACAATATAGTTAGTATCAGGCATATTTTCCACATGAAAACGGCACGGCGTTTCCGCCAGTTTTCTGGTTCCCTCGCTTGAACTTTTAAGCCTGAATTGCCTAACGGCTTCAACACGCTTCATACATTCTGGCATCTTCCTCAATTCGTCAGGCGGACAATCGCCAAGCCACAAGCAATGGCGAAAATATCCGTTTATGAATTCATCCGAACCTATCCATTTCTTAAACCATTTTATCGCTTTCGGCTCTTTTTCGAGGAATTCATTTTTCTCATCTTCGGTAAAAAGATAATTGCCATTGTCGATAGGCTTATTCCCTATTCCAATCTGCGGCACATTACATATCGGCTTTGTTCGGCTCGATATAAAAATGTTATCGCCGTCAATAAGATATGCGTTGATCTTCCCTGCCAACGTTTCAACAGGTTCACTGGTAACAGTAGCGTACTGATAAATCCTCTTCGTGTCCCTGTCCGCAAGCCCAAAGCCGATTATCACGCAATAAACAGCCGCCTTTCCCCGTGCCTCATTGCTCCACTTAAACGTCTGGTGGGCAAAATTGATTTTGATATTGTGCTTGTTTATTAATTCAGGCCAAAGAATGGAAACCTGTTCACCTTGGCAGATGGAATTGGTCGATACAAAGGCGGCTTCGATTTCCGTCTCTTGAATATACTGCGCCGCTTTTTTATACCAACAGGTAACATAATCAAGATTGCTATTATCCTTCATACCGTCAAAAACGGCGTTTACTTCCGCCTTTTGTTCCTTGCTCATTATCCGTGCGCCCAAAAACGGTGGATTCCCCAAAATATACGACAAGTCCGTCCGCTTAATAACACTCTCCCAGTCAATCGCCAAAGCATTGGCATGGTGAATCGATGCGGAAGCGGTCAACGGTATGCGAACAAAATAAGTCCCAAAGCGTT
>Ga0209755_10006091_pt1 | contig 13470 bp, 7 predicted proteins | sample TergutCo191P1_FD_187301 | JGI IMG/M metagenome (GOLD analysis project Ga0209755, IMG submission 187301) | Cornitermes sp. P1 segment gut microbial communities from Petit-Saut dam, French Guiana - Co191P1 (SPAdes) (version 2) | ecosystem: Host-associated > Arthropoda: Insects > Digestive system >... | reverse complement strand
CACATAATGCAACTTCGTGACATAAACAAAATGAAAACCTGTTTGATTTTTCTCTGTTTTGACGGCGTTTTTTTGTTAGCAGGACAAAGTTTCTGTTTGCTTTTGTCGAAAAAAGCGAGAACCACTTCACGCGGCTCTCGCATTATATCCGTTATTGTAATCGATGCGCCATGACTACGAGTCTGCTGTTTGTCGGTTTCCTTTGAAAAAGTTCGGGGGATTATGCGCGGGTGACCTCTGTACTGTAACAACACAGAGTTCTTGCAATCTATGTGAGAGTCTATGGCGGATTATCTCTAAATGCAGCTTTACTCAAACGCTCATAGTACGTAAAATCAATCTGTGAAAGCGCCCCGGAACGGAGCCTGAATTTCCAGTTGCCCTCCGGAGTGCCCGGAATGTTCGTGCGAGTATCGGAGCCATATCCCAAGAGGTCCTGAATAGGGATGACAACCAGCGACGCCCCGCTCATATACAAAGCTCGAATCCATGCCTTGTTCAGCTCGCAGTTTGGACCTCCGACTGTCCAATCACCTGTAAATCCGACATACTCAAGCGCCCAATCCCGCGTTTTCTGGTCAAGCTCATGGTGCCAGGCAAGCAATGTGGTGTTGTCATGCGTACCGGTATACGCGACTGTGAGATGTGTGTAATTATGCGGAAGATGGTGATCATCGCCGATATTGGAAAACTGCATGACCCGAATACCGCGAAAACCTGTTTTCACAAGCAGCGCCTCAACTTTTTCGTCAATTACGCCCAAGTCCTCCGCTATAACCGGCAGCTCGCCGATTGCTTTTTTCAATGCATTCATAAGAGCGATGCCCGGACCTTTTACCCACTTTCCCTCTTTTGCGGAAACGGCATTTGCAGGAATGCGCCAATAGCTCTCGAAAGCGCGGAAATGGTCGAGCCTTACAAAATCATAACGCTCAATAGCCATTTTTAGGCGCTCTATCCACCAGTCATAGCCATCTTTTTTCATAAGCGCCCAATTATATATCGGGTTGCCCCAAAACTGACCTTCAGGATTGAAATAGTCCGGAGGGCAGCCGCCGAAAGCAGTGAAGTTCCCATTTTTGTCAACGTCAAAGAGCTCGCGTTTGCACCATACTTCTACCGAGTCTTCCGACACATATATCGGCATATCGCCGATAATAGAAATGCCTTGAGAATTTGCATATTCTTTCAGACTAGCCCATTGCTTATAAAACAGCCATTGAACAAATTTATAAAACTCAATTTCTTCTTTTAGCTCAGTTCTAGCCCGATTTACCGAATCACTTTCATAGTTGCGCAAGCCTGCATCGCTCCACTGAAACCAAGGAGCGTTGCCAAATCTGTTTTTTAGCGCCATATAAAGGGCGTAATCATCAAGCCAGGGCTTTTTGAAATCGGAATGCTGTTTGCCGCCGCCGGCTCTTGAAAAAGCTTTGCGCAGCAGCGCCCACTGCTTTTCGCGAACCAGTCCGTATTCGACGTGATTATCGGACATTCCCTGCATCCTGTCGGATAGCTCGTCATATGTGATAAGCTCCGACTCCAGAAGCATTCGAGGGTCGATTAACATCGGCTCGCCCGCATATGCGGAAATACATTTGTACGGGGAAAAGCATTCTCCTGTACTTTCAACAGGCAATAGCTGCCAGGCACGAAAGCCTCCCTTTTTCAAAAGGTCAACAAAGTCTTTTGCTTCCTCGCCCATGACTCCGATTCCAAATGGTCCGTGCAGCATAGTTAAAGGCATCAAAACCCCGGATGATCGTAAATATTTCGTTTCTGTGTGCATAAATCTCCTTATTCTTGGCTCCGGTTTTTGCACTAAACCTCCCAGATCTCCTCGGCATATCTCTTGATTGTTTCGTCGCTGGAGAATATGCCGGAATGTGCGATATTCATCGCAGCCATCTGCGACCATTTATTTGTTTCACGATACAAGGCTGTGGCATGTTGCTGTGCCTTAACATAGGCGTCAAAATCTTTCATAACAAAAAACTGATCATTATGCGCCGTCAGCGAGTCGAAGATATTTGGGAAATAGGCGCTCAGAGCATCGCTTGAGTCCTCGTTGATAAAATCATGCACAATGCGCGTCAGTCTTTCATGCCCCGCTAAAAACTCTCTGCTGTTGTATGTTTGAGTTCGGTAAAGCTCCAGCACCTCAGGAACGGTTAAGCCGAATGCTATATAGTTGCCTTCGCCGCAGGCTTCAAAAATCTCGATATTCGCGCCGTCATGAGTGCCTATCGTCACAGCGCCATTCATCATAAACTTCATATTTCCGGTACCGGACGCCTCCATGCTTGCGGTAGATATCTGCTCGCTCAAGTCAGACGCAGGGAAAATCTTCTCGGCAAGCGAAACGCGGTAGTTTTCGAGAAATACGACCTTGATTAAGTCCTTAACACGCGGGTCATTGTTTACTCTATCTGCAATAAATGTGGCAAATTTTATGACTTCTTTTGCAAAATGGTAGCTGGGCGCCGCTTTTCCCGCCATGATAAATGTCTTTGGAACTATGCCGACATTCGGATTATCAAGGATAGAATAGTACAAATCGGCGATATTGAGCAAGAGAAGCAACTGACGTTTGTACGCATGCATTCTTTTAATCTGAACATCGAAAATCGAATCGGGGTTAACCGTGACGCCATTGTGATCATAGATATACTTGGCCAGGTTTACCTTGTGCTCACGCTTTATCGCACGCATCTTTTCAAGAAAAGCCGGATCGCGCACCGCACCGGAAGAATCAAGCTTTGAAAGCTCTGTGCAGTTACTGATCCAGCCGGGTCCGATGGTTTCGGTGATTAGCCCGGAAAGTCCGGGATTTGCCATGAGCAACCATCTTCTATGCGCGATACCGTTAGTTTTGTTGTTAAAGCGACCGGGGTAAAGTTCGTTGAAGTTTTTAAAGAGCTCGTTTTTCAAAAGCTCGCTATGCACCGCGGCAACGCCATTGACGGCATGGCTTCCGACAATCGCAAGATAAGCCATGTGAATCTCTCCGTTTGATATTATTGACATGCCGGAGGTCTTTTCATGCTCTCCGGAAAACTTGCGTTCAAGCAGAGCGCAGAATCTTTTGTTGATTTCACATACGATGTCATATATGCGCGGCAGCAGATGAGAAAAAGAGTCAACCGGCCATTTTTCAAGCGCCTCCGGCAATATGGTGTGGTTTGTATATGAAATAGTCTTTACCGTGGTATCCCATGCTAAATCCCAACTCAGCCCCTCTTCATCCATAAGAATCCGCATAAGCTCCGGTACGGCGAGTGCAGGGTGAGTGTCGTTAATGTGGATTGCTACATATTCGGGAAGCTCCTTGACGCTGCCATAGTGCTTTTTGTAGTGGGCAATGATGCTCTGAATACCGGCTGAAACAAAGAAATACTGCTGTTTGAGTCTGAGCATACGGTTTTGGTAGTTGGAGTCATCCGGATAGAGCACCTCCGAGATAGCCTCTACAGAGTACTTGCGCGAGACAGCATTGAGATAGTCTCCGCTCGAAAAAGAACAATAGTCAAACTGTTGTGTCGATTCGGCGCTCCAAAGTCTGAGGTTGTTGACTGTTCCGCTTTCGTGTCCGGGAATTGGAACGTCATAAGGCATGGCAATAACAGGTTCAAAATTTTCGTGTCTGACATGCATTCTGCCATCGCGGTTTTCTTCGACAATGTTGCCGTAGAACTTGACGAGTATTGCCTTGTGAGGCTTTTTTATTTCCCATGCTGCCTCTGTGCGAAGCCAGTTGTCAGGCATCTCGACTTGAAATCCATCAACGATTTTTTGTTCAAAAAGCCCATATTTATATCTTATCGTGCAACCATTGCCCGGTATGCCCAAAAAAGCCATAGAGTCCATGAAGCACGCGGCAAGTCTGCCAAGACCGCCGTTGCCGAGTCCCGGATCAAGCTCCACTTCGTAAATCTGCTGCGGGTCAAGATTCATGTCTCTTAGCGTCTCTTCACAGACGTCTTTGAGACCCAGCGATAAGATGTTTCGCTCGAGCATTCTACCTAAGAGAAACTCAAGCGAGAAATAATATACTTGCTTCTTCCTGCCTTTTTTATATGTTCGGATAGCTGTTTGTGCTCGTTGCTTCATAATCTGATCTCTGATCAGGTATGAAAGCGCCACGTAGCAATCGTCCACGGCAGCGTCTTCGATTGAAACACCGCGTACAGTTTCCAGCTTATCAATAAACAGCGTTGAAAAAACTGTCTTATCTTGGAGATTCATTATTCCGATCCTTTCTACGATTCTGGTCTTATCGCAAACATACCCGGTGTTCCTGATTTTACCGTTAGTACGTTTATATAGTTTTCATTTAGCAAATCATAGTTAAATCCCTGCATGCTCAAAATCTTGTCTTCATCAGATACATTCACCGCGACCAGCACGCAGTCTGCGCCGCTTCCTCTGGTAAATGCGAAAATCCCGGCTCTCGCCTCAACCAACTTGTATGCTCCGTCAATAAAGCAGCTATTCTCACTGCGAAGCCTGGCAAGCCGCTTATACCAGTCAACAAGCTGCATGTCTTCACTGCCCCAAGGGTAGCAACGTCTGTTAAAGGGATCTGCGCCGCCTTCCATTCCGGTTTCATCAGCATAGTACACACATGGTACGCCGGGAAGCGTATATTGAAGCATTGATGCGAGCATGAGGCGATTCTTGGCAAGTATGATTTCATCATCGTGCAGCTTATAATGCGACATTGCCACCTTGCTGTCAGGAAAGTCGGAACCGCCTAGCACGGTAAGTATTCGCATGGTGTCATGAGTTCCGAGTATGTTCATCAGGACGTCTAACACCGGCTTTGGATAATTCCGGCAAAGTGTAGCCATTGTGTCGGCAAGCTGCTCAACATTGCCCTCTCTGACGCACGCAATAATTGAGCTTCGCAGCGGATAGTTAGTGACACTGTCAAGCTGTCCGTCAAGGAAATAACGCCGCCTGACGCCGTATGCGATCTTGTGAGAGGCGTCTTCCCAAACCTCGCCGACGATGTATGCCTCGGGGTCGATCTCCCTTACGGTATTGCACAGAGGATATAAGAAATCATCGGGAAGCTCATCAACCACGTCCAGCCTCCAACCGGAAACACCTCTTTTCATCCAATGAGCTACCACGCCGTCTTCGCCGCATATGAATTGCCGATAGCTTTCATCATGTTCGTTTATCGCAGGCAGCAGTTCGATTCCCCACCATGACTCATAGCTGCCGTCTTCTCTAATTGTAAACCAGTTGCGATAAGGAGAGTTTACGCTCTGATAGGCGCCGATGGAATCATAGTGCCCATATCGGTTAAAATAGAGGCTGTCACTTCCGACATGGTTGAATACTCCGTCTAAAATAACCCGTATGCCGCATTTGCGAGCTTCCGTACACAGAAGCGCAAGCGCTTCATCGCCGCCAAAAGTTCTATCAACCTTTAAAAAATCACCGGTGTCATACTTGTGATTAGATACTGCCTCAAAAACAGGGCTGAGATAGATGCAGTTTACGCCAAGCGACTCAAGATATGGCAGTTTTTGCACGATACCTTGTAAATCTCCGCCGAAGAAGTCATTGTTTTTTACTATCCCTCGCTCGTCCGGCAGGAAGTAAGGGCAGCCGCCCCAGTCAGTGCGTGTGATTGATCCGCTCCTTGCAGGCTCCGAGCCGCCCGGAAAAAATCTATCCACAAAGATATGGTAAATTATACCTCCGGCAAGCCATTGCGGAGTCTTGTGCTCGGAGCTGTAAACTGTGACCTGAAAGCCGCCCCCCGAATACTCAGGCACTGTAAAGTAGCCGCCGGATGTGGTATTAACTGAAAAATGATACCAGTATAATCCGGGTTTTTGAAAGTTGATGCTTGCCTTATATTGGTCATAAACACCTGTTACACAGTCGAAATTCATTTTGATTTCAAGCGCGGTGCCGCCATCGGGATAGACGTGTATTTTGGGGTTTAATGCCTGTCCCCGGCGCAGCTTCATGCATAAAGTCAGTGTGCCGGGAGCCTCGATAGCCTCGCCGGGGTATCGGAAGCTAGCATCGCTTTCATCGAAAATATAAATCATAAGACGCTGATCTCCTCATAAAGACCATAGTATTTACGTGCGGAAACATTCCAACTGAAATCACAGCACATTGCCTCTTTAATTAGGTTTTCCCAGTCTTCCGGATGGTAGGTATAGAGGTCAAGCGCGTGTTTTATTGTGTCGAAGAGTGCGCCGACGGTATATTCTTCAAATACGAAGCCATTGCCCTCTCCTGAGCGGCAATCGCGGATTGTGTCGCTGAGTCCGCCGGTCTTGCGAACTATCGGAACAGTGCCGTAGCGGCATGCAATCATTTGGGCAAGCCCGCAAGGCTCGCTTCTTGAAGGCATTAACAATACATCTGCGCCGGCATAGATAAGTCCTGCAATTTCCGGGTTAAACGCAATGTTGACCGCGACCTTTCCCGGATGGCGGAATGCCTTGTCTTCAAAGAATAACTCATAGTCGTGATCGCCGGTTCCAAGCAAGAGGAACTGGATATTGAGAGCTAAAAGGTCGTCAAACATATATGTGATCAAGTCGATGCCCTTGTGCGAGACGAGCCGTGAGACCATGCAGACGATCATCTTGCGCGGGGATTTCGGGAGCTTAAACAGTGTTTGCAGCTTCCTCTTTGCCGACGCCTTGCCTTCAAGGCTTTCGGCAGAGTATTTTTTCTTGAGCAGAGGGTCTGTCTGCGGGTCATAAAGCTTAGTGTCAATGCCGTTAATTATTCCGACCAGTTTATACGCATTTTCCCTGATTATGGGTTCAAGACCGTAGCCGTTATCTATCTGTATCTCACTTGCGTATGAAGGACTGACGGTCGTTACTCTATCCGAGCTTACTATTGCGCCTTTCATAAGGTTGATGCAGTTGTCGTATTCGACCAAGCCCCTGTTATCCAGAGTCAAGCCGAAAACATCATAAAGTGAGAATAAAGCGTACTTGCCTTGATACTCCATGTTGTGAATTGTGAAAACAGTTCTCACGTTGCTGAATTTGTCGTTAAATTGGGTTTTCAGATAGATGGGAACTAGTGCCGTCTGCCAGTCATGTGAGTGAATAACGTGCGGGTAAAACTCAACCATTTCCATAACCGCGTAAACTGCCATTGAAAAATAGGCGAATCGCTCTCCGTCATCATAATAGCCGTAAGCGTTTTCTCTGTCAAAATAATGACGGTTATCAATGAAATAAAATGTTACGCCATCGAGCTTCATTTCAAACAAGCCGCAGTATAGAGTCCGCCAGGCAAGTTGTACCGTTGTCTCGCCTAAAAAGGTCATTTGCGGCGCGTATTTTTCGCGAAAATATGCGTATAGCGGCGAAACAATGCGAACGTCCGTTTCGGGATAGTTTTCCGCGAGCGACTTGGCAAGCGCTCCGGCAACCTGCCCCATACCCCCGGTGGTCATGAAAGGCACCACCTCTGAAACTGCGTGAAGTATTCGTAATTTCTTATCGTTACCCATATTTTACCTCCTAATGGATATGAAAGTAGTTTTGCCGGTCGGCTATGCGGACGAATTTTAAGCCGACGTAGTCATTTTATACGTCCAAATCAAATAACTCTGGCTTTCTCTATGTAAAGCGGATAGGTCCGATAGCCTGCCATGCTGCGTTTTTCGGATATAACAACCAGTCTGTCTGTAATTACGCAGTCTAAAGAGGCTCCTTTATCAACAATAGTCCCGTCTTGTAAAATGCAGTTTTTTACAACGGCTCCCGCGCCTATCCGCACGTTTCTGCAAACTACGCTGTTTATCAGAGTCCCTTCTATTTTGCATCCGTCCGCTACAATGGAGTTTTTTATTTCAGCATTCTTGCCGTATCTGGTCGGAAGTGAGTCTCTCCTGTTCGTTGAGATATGTCTTCCTTCAAAATCAAAAAGTGCGTTACGTTTATCGCTGTCCAGCATTTCCATATTGTAATGGAAGAAGGTCTCGACAGAGCTGATATGCGCACAATAGCCCTTAAACTCGAAAGACCGTACATTTAAGCGTTGGAGAGAGTCTGCCAAAATTGCCTTTGAAAAACGCAGCATGCCGCAATTTTTCTCACCGACTGTTAAGCGCATAAAGATTTTTTTGGGCATAATAAACGAGCCGAGCGATAAATTCAGCGTGTCATTAAGGCTGGCGCCGGAACCTATGCCGACTACGCGCCCGTCTTCGTCGATATCAAAAACAACCGCATTTTCGCGCTCTCCCGGAGTGATGACTTTTTTTGTGTAAATTGCGGTTATATCGGCTCCGCTGCGCTTGTGTGCCTCAATTGCGGGGCGGTAATCAATGTTCATGACTACACTGCTGTCGGCTAGAATTACATACTCAAAATCATTTTCCGCCAAGAACTCCGACGCCCTCTGCAATGGTCCGTCAAGTTCGTTGTTAACGCCCTTACGCTCATCTGCATGATATGGAGGGAAGAATGTGACGCCGCCGGATTTTCTGGCAAGATCCCATTCTTTTCCCATGCCGATATGACCGATGAGTGATTGGTAATGGCTGTTAAGTATCATACCGATATTTTTGACCTTTGATTTGACCATATTAGACAGCATGAAGTCCACCAGGCGATATCTGCCGGCGAAGTGGGCTGCTGAAAGTGTTCTTATAGGGCTGCCATCACCTGCGCGATCGGGATGAGGGTCTGATAAGCATAGTCCTACGTTCATACTACATATCCCCCTTTCTTCTTGTGAATTTGTTTGTGTCAATGATGGAGTATCTTGAGTATACAGTCAGTTTTCCGCCCTCGTCGCGGGACTGACCTGCCTGCGCGCCTTCCTCCACGACAATGTCTTCGTCCAGAATCGCATAATTGACCGCGGCGCTCTTGCATACACGCACATTGTCCATGAGAACGCTATCTCTGACTACCGCGCCTTCTTCTACGACTACGCCGACGGATAAGATGCTGTTTTCAACCGTACCGTAAATTTCACAGCCTTCGGTAATAAGTGTGTTTTTTATGCTGCCTGTCGGTGAAATGAAATGCGGGGGTCGTCCGGCGGTTCTTGAGAGGATATGCCAGTTTTCAAATCCCAAGTGCAGGTCATCGAGCAAGTCCATGTTAGCTTGCCAGAGACTTTCCTCGGTTCCAACGTCTTTCCAGTAGCCGTTAAACCGATATGCATACATGCGCTTGCCGTCGCGGAGCATAGCGGGGATGACGTCCTTGCCGAAATCGTGTGAGGACTCGGAATTTTTTTCATCTTCATACAGATATTCTTTTAGCGTGCGCCAGTTAAAGATATATATACCCATTGATGCAAGATTATTCTTGGGGTTCTCCGGTTTTTCTTCAAACTCGGTGATCACGTCGTTTTCATCGGTATTCATTATTCCGAAACGGTGCGCATCTTTTATCGGCACTTCTATGACCCCGATTGTGCAATCGGCATTCATTTCTTTGTGGTAGTCGAGCATGATGCCATAATTCATTTTGTATACGTGATCTCCTGCCAAGATAAGGACATACTCCGGGTCAAAAGTTTCAACGAAATTCTGATTTTGGTATACAGCATTTGCCGTGCCGCTGTACCAGGCTGTGCTGCCGGGCTTACTGTGCGGAGGCAATATGGAGACGCCTCCGTGAAGCAAGTCGAGATCCCAATGCTGCCCTTTTCCGATGTAGTCGTGCAGCAGGAGCGGTTGATACTGGGTCATGACGCCCACTGTGTCGATTCCCGAACGCACGCAATTGGTGAGCGGGAAGTCGATGATTTTGTACTTGCCGCCGAAAGTGACTGCGGGTTTTGCGATTTGTTCGGTAAGTGATTTGAGTCTTGATCCTCTGCCGCCGGCAAGCAGCATAGCGATGCATTCCTTACGTTCGCGAGATACCATGTCTTTGTAGACCCCCTTTGATATTCTTTATGTTCTCCCTGTGTACGTAATTCTTGTGGTTTCCGGGATTTGCGGCTTGAAAATTATTTTTTATGCAGTTTCAGGCATACTACCGAAAGCGGCGGTACGGTCAATGAGAGGCTTTGATCGTATCCGTGAGCAGCGATACTCTCTGCGGTGATATTATCGTTGCTGTGCCCCCATCCGCCGAACTCCGGCAAATCAGAGTTGAATACTTCGTCATATTGTCCCATTTCGGGCACGCCGATGCGGTAGTGATGCCGCGCGATCGGGGCGAAGTTTAAGAGGACTATTAGATTGTTTCCATGCTTGTCAACTCTTATAAAAGCGATAATATTCTGGCTGCGGTCATCATTGCTAATCCACCTGAAACCTTCCCATGAAAAATCGATTTCCCATAACTGCGGTGCGGATAGATAAAATGCGCCAAGTGCTTTTGTGTATTCCTGCATAGATTTGTGCAATGGATATTCGAGCAGCAGCCAGTCAAGACCGGAATAGGCGTCCCATTCTTTGAACTGACCGAACTCCGCGCCCATGAATGTAAGTTTTTTGCCGGGATGCGTCATCATATATCCCATTAGCGTCCTCAATCCGGCAAATTTTTCCTCATAGTTTCCGGGCATTTTGTCAAGCAGTGACTTCTTGCCATGAACGACTTCGTCGTGGGAGAGGGGAAGGATGTAGTTTTCACTAAATGCATAGAAAAACGAGAAAGTGATTTTGTTATGTACTTCTTTTCTGAAAAATGGATTAACTTGTACATATTCGAGCATGTCGTTCATCCAGCCCATGTTCCACTTGAAGTTAAAGCCGAGTCCGCCTTCGTGAATTGGCATTGTCACCATTGGCCACGCCGTTGATTCCTCTGCTATCATTAGGGCATTTGGGAACTCGTTAAATACTGCGCTGTTTAGTTTTTGTAAGAAAGCAACAGCGTCGTAGTTTTCGTTCCCTCCGTGAGCGTTCGGGTTCCATTCTCCGGGGTTTCTGGCGTAGTCAAGATATAGCATTGAGCTGACTGCGTCCACCCTCAGCCCGTCCGCGTGGTAAATGCCAAGCCAATATAGTGCATTTGAAACAAGAAATGATTGAACTTCTGTTCTGCCATAATCAAAGCAGCGCGTGCCCCATTCGCGGTTTTCCATTTTGTCTTCGCCGTGGCATTCGAATAGATACCCGCCGTCATATTCTATGAGTCCGTGCTGATCTTTTGGAAAATGGGCAGGGACCCAGTCAAGGATGACGCCTATTTCATTTTGATGGCATAGGTCGACAAATCGCATGAAGTCGTGCGGCGTGCCATATCGCGAAGTAGGGGCATAGAATCCTGTGATTTGGTATCCCCATGATCCGCTGAAGGGATGTTCCATTACCGGCATCAATTCAATATGAGTGTAGTTCATCTCCTTTACGTATGGTATAAGTTTGTCTGCAATTTCAAGGTAGCTGAGTGTGGTTTCATCTTGCCCTTTCATCCACGACCCAAGGTGAACCTCGTATATGTTCATGGGCTTGTCGTAGGGGGTCGTTTGACTGGATGTTTTTTGCCACTGTTCGTCTCCCCACTGATATCCCGAAAGGTCAAATACCATAGAGGCGGTTTTGCCTTCTGTTTCGGAATAGATTGCAAATGGGTCGGCTTTGAGGGTTTTTCTGTCTGAGTTGCATATGACGTACTTGTAGCGCTGCCCCTGCAAAACGCCGCTGAGTTTGGCTTCCCATACGCCTCCGTCGGATAGTCTTGTCATTGGGGTTGCGTGTTCGTCCCAGTTGTTAAAGTCCCCGGCAACAAAGACTTCTGCGGCGTTTGGCGCCCATGTTCTAAACTCGGCGTCAGTGGTGGCTGCGTCGTATTTGCAGCCAAGGAGTCTGTAGGCATGATAGTTTGTTCCTTGATGGAATAGGTATACCGGCAGTTCATGTTCGTTCATAAAACTGTGCCTTTCCGCAGCGTAGCGCTGCACAAAATATCCGCTTATTGAAGATAGGATCACTCTCGCTTTTTTGTCAGAATAGTTCTTTATCCATTATACACTGTTTTTTGCGTGTTTAGTATCAAAAAATTGTGAACGAATTACATTGAGTGCGTTATTATTGCTTTTTTCTTGGATATCCGCCGCCAAGCAGCTATAAAAATGAATGAGTTACTTGTCAGCGGTATCCAAAAACACAGGTTGGTTACAGTCAAGGCATGTCTACTGTTGTGGAGGCTGGGGGTTATGGTGTGAATTTGTGTGCTGTGACTGTAACCATTGCGAGCTTTTTTTGATATCCGCCGTCATGTAACCTGCAAGGGTGTTAAGAAAATATTCAAATATTAAAAATAAGTAAATATTCTCAGAAATCAGGGCATAAATACTTAAGAAACATGAATTGTGACATTGGCGTGACAATTTTTGACGATAAATATAACAGAGGCATATGGACAAAAACACTTCTGAGAGGACTAAGGGATATGCCGCAAGATAAAAGCTCAACTTACTAAACTAAAGAATAATATTAATGAGATTTGAGCAAGTACAAAAGAATATACTGCAACGAAGAACCACAACTTCGCAATAAAAGAGGCTGAAAATAGAGAACCCCAACTCCAGAAAAAAAGAGGCTGAAAAAGGAGAAAACCACTTCAGAGTAAAGGGAGTATTTTTTTTGTGGAGGAGTATAGTTATGCAGAAAACTAAAAAGAAATTGGCGCTTATGATGGTTCTCGCTCTTGTTGTAAGCATGATGTCTTCAGGTGCACTTGCATCTGATATGAGTGGATTTTACGAACAAGGCGATACATATTCGGGAGATTATAGCTCTGGTGATGGCGCCGGTTTAACTGCGTCTGATGAAGCGGCGCTCGCCGATTATGGAGATGATGTAGTTACAAAACTAGGACCGGAAAAAATCGCGATTGGCGTGAGGCTATACGATGCTCCTCAGTTAATTGACGAGCATAGTGCACAGGAGCAAGGCATAAATGATGAACTGCTAGCAGCAAGAGAGAGCGGTAGTGATGTTGTATATAGTAGTATAAATTTTGATGATTTTTGGATTGCGGGAACGGGCGGCAATCAAAGCATAAGGGGCTTTATATGTCCGGCTCCGGGTTGCCGTCATACTGTTCATAGCTCGTTTAGCTTGCTTTTTCATCCATTGCCGCTTCCGCCGGGCACGCAAAGGCAATTGGCTCATATAATTGTGACTTGCGCGAGCTGCGGTGCGGTAAGTATGTGGAGAAACACAAGTAATAATGGCGCTTCGCTTGCAAGACCAGGCGCAAATCCGCAGGCTTCAAATAATATTGGTATGGGTGGTGCTGAGTTGCTATTCACAATTCAGTCGCCGGAAATCACTGATCCAACGATTCCCGGAAGCCCATACCCGGAAACCAACAACCCGGAGACCACCGACCCGGAGGCCACCGACCCGGAGACCACCGACCCGGAGACCACCAACCCGGAAACCACCAACCCGGAGACCACCGACCCGGAGACCACCAACCCGGAGACCACCGACCCGGAGACCACCAACCCGGAGACCACCAACCCGGAGACCACCAACCCGGAGACCAC
>Ga0209755_10006090_pt1 | contig 13472 bp, 9 predicted proteins | sample TergutCo191P1_FD_187301 | JGI IMG/M metagenome (GOLD analysis project Ga0209755, IMG submission 187301) | Cornitermes sp. P1 segment gut microbial communities from Petit-Saut dam, French Guiana - Co191P1 (SPAdes) (version 2) | ecosystem: Host-associated > Arthropoda: Insects > Digestive system >... | reverse complement strand
CGGTATCCGAAAGAGATGCGAGTATTCTTACAATACTTGCGTTGACACCCGAGAGGGACCATAAAAGAGAATTTCTCTATAAACTTGGGTGAATAGCTTTAAAAGGAGTTGTGAAAGTACAAACGCTTCAAAAGCTCCGTTCAAGAAATTACAGATCAGTTTTAATTCCCCAAACATCTCACTATCCTATACTGTCACTCTTCTGTCCAAGTACAACCAATGTTCTTTTGTTTTCTCCAACCGGTATCCGAAAGAGATGCGAGTATTCTTACAATACTTGCGTTGACACCCGAGAGGGACGATGCATGATCCACACAATTAAAATACGTCAAATCCTTTCTCACGTGTAATGTAAAACTAAGAGAACCACAAGACTAAGTATCTCATGTTGTTCATTTCTACCAGTACATTGCAATTACTCACGGGAAATTGGTTGATGCTTGACACTTCGGCCCAGTCCATTATCAGCCACAATGTAATTCATATTATAGTGGGTCTATTTTAATTAAATAACTATTTTAAGCAGCCTCTGTAAATCACTTCAAATACTGCAGTTCATATGTAGATGACAATACAATCCCCCCGAATCGTGAATAGTCGCAGCATTCAAGTGTCATCAAATGAAACAGCTTACCTATCATCACAAATGCTAATTACACCGTCTTCACCAGGTATTATAATAGCAGCATTCACATCATCATTGCATCCTTCTAATTTTGATAAAAGAACTGGTTTCTTTGTAGAACTAAATTTATCACTACTGGACGATGTAGCTGGTTTTATTTCAGCAGCCATATTTCTGTCACTTGTAATCAGTTTCGGTCGCGAAATAGAAATATCCCTTCTTCATACCCACAACTTCCCACCACCAGCAATTAATATACCGAAATGCATACCTTGATTCACACTAGCCGCGCGTATTCCATTCCCGTTTGATCGAAGGAAGACAAATGCATGAAGTGTTTGAAGTATACTATAGAACAGAAGCTGGTCACACACGGACAGACGTCTAACGAAATCAAAATTTCTGCCCTCAATGATGTAACGCCATGTGGTCACGCACAAATTTGAAAGCACGGCGGCGGGCAGTTACGACGGGAGATCTTTTTGTACTCAATATAGAGGCATTACAGATACAAAACTCTCCGGTGAATATAAGCAATTACATGATACAAAAAAGATGGTGTGACACCAGAAGAACGTAAAAATGATGTGGCAGAATTAAATCAGACCCTAAAAGTTTCGACATTGTTATCCAAGGGCGCAAGATTGAAAGAATCCGTCGAGGAAAAAAACGGAAAGTGGAACAAAATGGTCATAAATAGTAGCTAGACGGCACAAATGATACACAAAAGCGAGCAAAGTAGTAACAACCGACACCTGATTTAGTAAATCGCTATGAACTACCATGGTTGGATTTACGAGATAAATTGACAAGCAAACAGGTGGGTGAAAGGGGAGACAAATTGTAAAATGTAGCACTATCAGAAAAGAAGAAACACAAAATTATAATTATACGTGACAGTCGTGCAAAAGTCTGTGCTTCAAAAGCATAACGTGGGGTTACAAGTTTTGTAAAGCCAGGAACAGGAGTAAAGACCTTAAAAAACACAGCAAAGAAAGATAATGAAAAACTTAAAAACGATGTGGGAAGAAATGAGACCAAGGATGGCCTTAAAATATACATGCCTTTGTGAAGAAAAGCAGCTATACAAATGTTATAGTTACGAGCATTGCACACAGATATGACTTGGATACAAATTCATGCATAAACAATGAGGTGAAAGTGTTATAAGAGAAAGCTACCAAAAGAGATGAGGGTTTTTTAAAATATAGTACTAACAGATGTGGATCTAAATACATGTCTGTTCACTAGGCATGGGCTGCACATGAATAGTCAGGGGAGAGAAAATTGTAACTACCATAAATAACAGTCTAAAAGAGGAAAAGAAAGATCAACTAAACATAAAGTACAAGGAAGATCATGAAAAAGGGAAATTAAGAAAGATAATTCTGCAGGAGATAGTAGCCAAGTACCAGATGAAAAAGCAAATGAACCGAGGAAAGTAAGAGGATTACAATTACAATTAAAAAATTCACATTTAACGGATCCATTATTCAAACTAAGTTGAATTGAACATGAAATTGGTCAATATAGTAAATACAATACAATAATTTGATTGCAAAATACAATCTTGTCATAGTACAACAGCTATGTACAATGTACAATCAGAGTGTCACGAATCATTGTGTACATAATATTAAGCTGACTTTTTCTTCAGTTGTTCACATCTTTCTTTCCTCAAACATATGAACTTTTCTCCATAGTATTACCAGACGACATAAATTCATTTCTTGACTAAAAGACATTTTTTATGAGAATTTTTTTTTAGAGTGTTGTTGAAGTTTATTAAATGTCCTTACTGAGGACCATTTTGAATCGAAACATTAGTTTGATATTTGTCAGGAATTTTAATGACATTGTTTCCAGGACATGTTAACTTGGTACAGTTATTTGTAATTTCTTAAATTTCTCACTACAAGATGTCCTTTGTCTTGATCCCAACATCACTCTTATTATTCTCTTTTGCATTATAAGTACAGTATGTATGTTTGTAGTTGAGCTCCAGAAAATTATTCCATATTGCAACAATGACTGAAAATGTGTGAGTCTACAGTGAGATAACATAAATTCCTCATCATATTGCATGCTATACTCAGTTTCTTCAATAATTTTTCTATGTGGAGTAACATGATAAATTGCTATTTAAATTCATATCCAAGAATTTGATTCTGTAAGAGGAAGATTTTAATTATCAAGTATTATATATATAGTGTACGAGTTAGACTTTTAGCCAATGAAAAGTTGATTACAAATGTCTTATTATTGAATTGAATACAAGCTGGTTTATTTGAAACCATTCAGAAATGAGTTAAATTTACTTTTTACTGTAAGTAATTGTAGTTAATAAATGTTACTATAACATTAGTGTCATAAGCATATAATATGGTGTGTGTGAGTTTATCCATAGTGTATGGAAGTCCCGAAGAAAGTGAATTACAAGGGAATACATATTGGAGATTAAGAGAAAGAGATGTAGATACCAAAATATTAAGATCTCAAAAACAACTAGTAGCAAGAGGTGGTGATTTTTTTATGGACAACTGTCCATAAAACAGCTATGAAAGAAACAGAGGTAACAGAAAGGGTCAGGAATCTCATGTAATATCTGTCCTTCATCACAATGTTCAGAGCGTAAATAACAAATTACTGGAATTATCTGTTTTATTACAGTTAGCCTTAAAAGATAATAGATGTTTTGTGTTTTACAGAACACTGGTAGACGAGCAAATAGAATTATCAAATATTGATCAGTTTAAATTTGTAATTTTAGCAGAAATAGTAGTGAACATGGAGGTTCATACATCTATGTACGACAGTATTTGCAAACTAAAAAGTAAAATGCTTTTAAGGATAAATATGGAAACATATTTTTAAATAAGTCATAGATTTACTGTACTATAAAATCACTGTTGTGTGTACATATGGGTCACCTGAGAATAACGTTCATACATGTTTTTAAAGTAATATGGAATTAGTAATTCAATGTAACCAAAAAAGAAAAAAATTAATCTTATCTAGTGAATGGAATGTAAACTTCATGCAAAACAGTGTAACACTAAATGAATTAGTAAACTTGCTCCTGATGTGCAATTTGATAAATACAGTAGTTACCCCATCTGGAATTACACAAATGCTCAATCAATGTTTAATGTAATCGTAATAAGAAAAAAATCACATAAATCTAGCAACAGTATTGGACTTAGGTTTCTCGGATATCTAAGCATAAGTTTTGTGCATAAATGCTGAAAGACAAAAAAGTGAACTTGTAAGTCAAGAAAAGACAGTTTACAGAAGAGCGTATTGAGGAATTTAAGTATTTATTACTGAAAGAATTATGGATTTTTATTATTTTAGTATAGCCATCATCAGGCATCTTGATACAAAAAACTTATAAAGGAACATATAATAAAATCACTATATGGGGGAACCCAACAGAATAGAGTGATTACATAAGGACTAAAAATTTCCAGTAAAAGAATGTGATTTTTGAGTTGCTGATGTTGGAAATGCAAAATTTTACTAACACATATCAAATAATATACAAAACAGTAATATCAAAAGCTACGAGACAGAAAATGCTACCTATGTTTTAAATGTAAAAAACAAAACTAAAGCAATGTGGCAAATAATAAAGAAATTGGGGAACTCCATCACAGTTGGAACAAGAATTGAACAGAATAAAGGAACAAAAAAATAACAAACCCACAAAATGTAGCAGAAATGCTAAACTCCCTATTTTCATGAATTTCAGATGACATTTTAAATCAAAATTGCAGAAACTTAACCTTTTAAACGCCAAGTTAAATCCCATCTGCCAACTGCTGGCATTATTAGGAACTCACCATATTCTCCATGTTAGCAGGGTAAAGGTTAAACTTCCAAATGTCAAAGCAAATAAAGTGTTGTGCTAATATAATTTTTTCTGTAACTGGAAATGAATTAGAATGTCTCAGTAAAAATCTGACAAGCAAACTCTCAGCAGGTTTTGGCAAAATTCCAGAACACTTATTCAAGCAATGCAAAAATACATTAAAAAGCAGTTGTCTCATATTTGTAAAACTTCTGTAGAATCTGGCATTTGTCCAGACAAGTTGAAAAAAGCTAAATTAATACATTTTTATAATAACAGAGGATATACACAACACACAGATTATAGACCAGTATCATGTCTATCAGTTATTTATGTTCAAAAAATTAATGTATAATAGGCTAATATCCTTTGTTAGAAATAATAATATGTTACTGGAGACCCAAAATGGTTCCAGAGAGAATAAATCAACTGAAACAGCAAGTGTACAAGAGTCTGTGACTACAGGTTAAATGCAGTTGGACTATTTTTTGACTTATCAAAAGTATATGGTGCCATAAATCACGACATATTACTGGATAAACTAAATTCCTATGGTGCAAGAGGCTGACTTATGGTTATAATTCATACTTAACACACTGACAACATTTCTGTTGTTTTTCAGTCCATGAATGACATATAATTCATGTTACAAAACCATCAGTTGGCACATACAAAATGTATAGAGTAATACAATATCCTCTCCTACATGTTTTGACTGACTGGCTGTGTGAAACACATAATATTGTTTAGTAAGAATTTTAACTACACACAGAGCATATCACTATATTTTATATTCCAACAGGACTGAGATACTACTATGAAACAATGTATTTTATCACAACAAATGTATCATATTCTATCAGGTTTTAAATACAGGTTTAGCCCCGTGAAGATGGCAGTTGGCCATGGAAATACGTAGAAGAAGTATTGTGTCATTGTATATATTTTGTATGTGCCAATATTCATTGTATAATACAAACACTGAAAACAATTTGTGGAAATAAACTATAGCGATCATCAAAAATTCTGTTCAGAATAAGTGTAGTCCTATTTCTTCTTGAAAGGAAATGAAAGCTGAAGCACAACAAGGTTCAATTTTTGGACCTTTTTGCTTTTACTGTATATAAATAATTTTGAAACTTTCAAGGGGCAAATTGGTCTTATTTTCACATGATATCAATTTATTGATCCCTGAAAAAGAAGAAAGTGCTCTTCACCATATTGAAGAGTTACAAACATGGTTTAAAAAAAATATGATAAACACAAAAAAACATCAGAAATCCTTTAAAACTGCAAGTCACTTTCGATAATACGGACATTGTCTGTCATTCAGAATTAAAATTTTTGGACACATAAATTACAGAAAACCCGAACTGGAATGTCCACGTGAGGTCCTGAAACCCAAAATTAAGTAACTTATGCTATATTATCAAATCTTCATAGGAAGTAATGAGCCCTCATATGATAAGCATTTATTACACAAATTTTCACGCACTTCTAATGTATGGTATAATTTTTTGGGGTGGGGATAACAAAAGTAACAGCACATACAAATTACAAATGTGTGTGTGTGTGTGTGTGTGTATATATATACATACACAAACACACACAAGTCACAGTGATATTAGTAAACATACATCATGTAGGCAGGTATTTCAGGATTTCAATATACTACCTGTAGTTTGTATATACATACTTGAAATGTGATATTACATTACAGACCACAAAGTCTGTGGAGCAAAATGTAAAAATTCATAACTATAATAATAAAAATGCATTCTACATGTTCAATTCTGTAATAAGCAAAGTGTAGGGAATTAGACTGTACAACATGCCAGATCACATTTAAAAGTTGGACAAAAATAAATCTTTTCATAGGGACAGCAGGTTCTTTTGGTTAAAACATGCATTTTATTCAGTGGACAAATATATGTCATGATCGCATTTGGATTATAATAGTATGCAAATTCCAGAAGTTACGTCCACCTACTTAAATTTTGTATTGCCATTTATTACATTATAATGGTTTGATTCCAATATATGTATTATTTGTGGTTTGCAATATATGAATTGTAAACTGAAAATTCATATGTCCAATGTCACATGTCTAAGTGGATGATGGACCAAACTAAACTAAACTAATAAACTACACTTATTCCATCAAATACAACCCAGGCTTATTAAAATTGAGTTATGACTTTACATGTATACTACATGTTTTGGTCCTTTCTCAGGCCATCATCAGACATGTCAATACAAACATCTTATAATGGATGATATAATGATATAACGATTGTATGGATATGCCTGATGATGGCCTGAGAAAGGGCCGAAACGTGTAGCATGTTTTAACTTATATGTTCCTTTATAAGATTTTTGTATCAAGATGCCTGACAATGGCCTGAGAAAGGGCCGAAACATGTAGCATGCTTTAACTTATTATGTGTTCCTTTATAAGTTTTTTGTATCAAGATGTCTGATGATGGCCTGAGAAAGGGCCGAAACATGTAGCGTGTTTTAACTTATTATATGTTCCTTTATAAGATTTTTGTATCAAGATGCCTGATGATGGCCTGAGAAAGGGTCGAAACATGTAATATACATGTAACCACGTGAACTGATTTTAAATAAACCTGTTTTTTTGTTCTACAGAATGAGTTTAATTTATGTGGCAGTGAATGGGATGGCTTGCATTAAGATAAACTAAACTAAATTACACCATTGTTTTGGACAGACTTACTGTATCTATCTTCTACTTAAAATATGGAGATGGCACCATAGCGCAGAAGGCATTGTCATTAACCACAAAGTTGTGAGAACTTAAAATCTGTCTCCTGCATCATGGTAACTAACATAACCAAGCTGTTTAAAAGTGCTGCTTGATGTAAGATCAAAGACATGCTGAAAATAGTTGCCCTCCTGAAAAATTGTTTTTGTGAACCTGAACTTCTGTTCCAATAACAGTGACATAAATCACAATCGTCAGCAATTTTGTGAGTGTTTGGGAAGCTGACATCAATATTTCAGTCTTATCGAACATAACAAAGTATAAAAGACAGAAAACAGAACACTAACACAGTTTCAAACCCTGAAGACCTACCCTGAACAGTGGAAGAAGCTCCTTCAAAATGTTGGTTCCTCTGTAGCAGGGCTTGGCAAACGATTGGCACCTACCAGCTGCTTGTGTAAGATACTTTTATAAGATAAATATTAGCTTCATGAGAATGAAGTGAGAAGGGCATACACATCTGCATTTATTCATAGATGCAAAAATTCTACACTATAAATAATAAAAAAAAAAAATAAAAAAAACAGTTGTTGGTAAAACACTCAACAGTTATTAATAGGCCTGTGACATGTTTTGGCCTGGCTGGACCCTGGTCAAGGAGATTTTAAAGTCTGTTGAATGTTTTCCCCAGCAACTGAATAAATTGTTGCATTTTAATGTGTATGATTGAGCAAGAAACACACATCTGACATGTAACATTGTAAGATAGTTCTACACTTATTTATATTAAATGTACTCTTCTATTAAACTTTCACCTCAGTTCAAAACACAGAGATCCTTTCAAAGTCATTACAGTCTTTAGCGGAATATTTGAGGTTGGGTGTTTTGGTTTACTTATTAATATTTGCTTTCAGACTTGGAGGATTTTGTGTAATGCAGCATGAAAGCGTTCATCAGTAAGCTGGGAACAAAATTTGCGTTTTCGAAAGTTCATGACCGAAAATGCTTGTTTGTGGATGCAGTGCTGCGAAGTACTGGTAGTATTTTCTTCACAGTTTTCACGGCATTCAAATTTGTAGTGAGGCACCTGTAAACCTGCTGTGTATTAACCTTAGGTGAAACGTATTTTGGTGTCATTTATCTCCATTTGATCTGTACTGGAAATTGATCAATGCCAATTGCAAAAGGATTTCAAAACCTTCAGATTTCACATGTCCTTTTATGAAAAACTTCAAACCTTGAAGAAAATGCACTGTGAAGCTGTTGAATGATGCCAACAAACTTGCCCTGGAATGTATGCAAATCACCTGGTGAAGTGGAAGATAAACAAGTTTTGCAAGATGGGCAGCGACTAAGATCTTTTTATGTTATGTTTGTACAGCACCCTTAGTTTCATGTCAAAGGTCCTTACATCAGAAAACATGTCATCTAGTAATCAATTTTTTCCTTGTAGTTTTGTATGAAGCTCAATAAGATAAGTTGTTCTGTCCACAACATAAGCAACAGCCACAACCCATTTCACATCAGATAACTGTGATACAATTTGCTCTTTTCAGCCAAGAAAATGTTACTGAAGTTCACAAATAAATAAATAAATAAAAAAAAACTTAACGCTATAGTTCTACTGAGCCATCTCACTGCTAAGTAGTAAACAATATTGTAATATTTCAATGTAAATTATGCCAAGAAACTGGCACCAGTGGTTCAAACTATTAATTTGAATGTAGTCCACTGTTAAAATCAGTGTCCCTAACTTCTTTCAACTACAAATAAAAGGCTTGTGGCATAGTGCCTCATGATAAATTATATAATGAAACAACACCAGTGTGTCAGAGCTTATGTGTAACTTTCCTACAGATTCATCCCAATACACCGGTCTTAGATCCATACATATTCCTGCCTCCATTAGTTGTCACACTTGTCTATTTTTCCCACACAAATTCCAGAGGCAAGTGTTTTCTTTCAAGAATAAATCTTCACCAGTTTCAGGTCTTGCAAGCTGTATTAACTAGCACTGTTAATGAATATATCAAATATACAGTGTCAAAGGTGTTATTACTTTCAACCACTGTAAGTTCCTAACAATAAAATGACTGCTTGCAAATGCAGTTGTTCCAATAAATTTGTCCCCAGTACTTTTGTATGCCTTTTGAGCAGGGGGTGATGTCTTGAAACATTAGACCCTTATCTGGACATACTTCTTCAGCTACAGCTAACAAACAACACTTCAAAATTTCAGTCTGTATAGGGCCCTCCTTCTCTTACAGTTATTTCTGCCACTACATAACTAGCACAAACAATGAATTCATAACTAGTTTGTTCCTTGCACATGTTGTGTTGACCAATCAAAAAAGCCTTAAACTGGCTGATTTTATTTTTCCTAAGTTCACAAGTTAAATCTCACCTTTTCCCTCATGCTGTCTCTTGAAATGTTCTTTCAATTCAGAAATGCTGCTCCAGTCATTAAAAATTCTGCCTTTGTCACAAGCTTTCTGTTTCTTCGATGTCATTAGCCAAGTACTTGTTAAAAGACTATATAACACACTACATTCATGACCTAGTCATATTTATACACTCAATACAGCTCAATAAAGATCTGAGGAGCCTTGCTGAGGGGAAATTGGATCAAGAGGTTTTCCCAGGAGATATGGGTATGCATTCAATTGTCATGACAATTCATGGAGCATAATGTGTACAAGTTATAGAATGAATCTCTTTACGGCAGTAATTTTTAAGGTACCAGTTAGAAATTTGCAGCTTGCCAGGTTCAAAGTCAACAAGTACAAATCTTTACATCCTTTATGACAACAATGGCTGGAAACAAATTCATATAAATACACATACATATACATGCATACAAACATTCTTCACACTTCCTTGCATTTTGTTAAATTTCAGTTCAGTTCTGTAACTGCCTTGTAGGTACAGTCACTTCATCACATTTAGTAATGATTACTTCTAGTTCAAAGCTGAGGACCAGAACAATGCAGATCTGCATCCTGTCTTGCTTCCAACCCGTCGAGGACTTGAGTTACACGTGAAGTACAGCCACTAGGCTGAAGGTTGTGTTGCTTCTGTGATGATGGTTACCAGTTTGTTTAAAAATAATGATCTCTAATCAGTCAGTCAAGAGTATGACATATTCCACTTCTTGATTGATGGCCAGTTTTAGTATGCATGTCAGCACTCCTTAATAGTTATCCAAAAGAGAAGACAAGAATGTTTGAGAGATAGCTGCATGCCATTCACAACTGTGAGATGAACAGAGCCCTAGCACTGGAAGAACAATCACCAGTTGAGTTTCCATTATTTCTAATTTTGAATAAAGGGACCATGACTTCCTAAAGTGTTTTCACTTTTATGGTAACAAGCCAGACCTTGACAGCTAAAGAACAGGAAGACAAAGGCAAAGAGGGGTCACTCTTTTGCCACCCTTGGCCTTATGGTCACCATAAGTATAAAGTTACTGTTAAGACCCACACAGAATGACCAAACTCAGGGTGTGGGGTATTTATATCCACAGACTTACCCAACTGTGAAAATGATATCTATGAAATACAATTCAGACTTCAAGAGTCAACCTGTCTGGTTGTGTTCCATTGTATTCCCACTAATAATGTGGTTACAATGGAAAGTGTAACACATATTAACCTTAAGCATATTGTCTTTTAAATGCCGGATTTCTGCAGCTGGCTGGAGCACCATCCAATTGAAATGCCTGCTGTGGGGGTGTTGTCCATTTCCCATGAAAGGGGTTACAATTAATGGGACAATGTCCATTTCTTCCATCAGAGGTTAAAAGAAGAATGAATTAGTTCAAAAGTCTATTAGTAAAATACACAAATACTTTATTTTACTTTATATCATTACAATGCATTTGCATTAAACCTTAACTGCTTCAATGCAGATACTATAAAGTGTCATTATATGTCTCCTCAATCACATTTTGTTAGATGTTCTGCTTATACATTAACAAAGTGCCCATGAATACAAGAGTTTGATGACATACTCCCAGAGTTTTTGTGCAGTACCAAAGTTATATATCCATAAACTAGCTCTAAATGTCCTAATGTTTTGGAATGCAGTTCTGTCAGCCCTTTGGAACCTGAGGTATAAACTATATCCAAAAAGTTTGAACTGAAAGTGTGGCCTGCCAATATAACAATGCTGCCAACCACTGCTATACATAGATCAGATCTACAAAACCAATGCTCAACAATCATCCTGTGTACTACATGTGTAACATACCTTATTGAGATTCATGGGTGATTAAATTATATATTTCTGGAAAATAGTTGTTGCAGATTACCATCATATCCTGCAACAAAACAAAAAAACAGGTTTTATTGTGACAAACAACATATTGTGTACCTCCTAGCAGTTTACATGTTCAGTCCAGAAAATACTAGTGTCTATAGTTCTGCTCTAAATTGGATTACCAGGGATACAGCTGAAAGGCACATTTCATATGTATTCTTTGCTATTTACTGTGTCTCATTAGTTCTGTCTTCCATAAACTAATCTTTTGCTGAAAAGCTAAACAGTTTTAAAGCCAAAAGTTGTTTTCCACATTTCCTTACATTTTAGTAAATACTGTCCAAACTGAAGAATCCATGAAACAAAATTTGCAGATCCCTAATGATGATTATTTTTTAACTTCTATTAATTTTTAGTAGATAAGCTGTTTTTGAAGAAAGCTGTCCTGTAACATTTATTTCAAAGACAAAAAATACTTCTGAGTGGACTTACATCTTGATCAAATTCCACACCCTGAAGAGCAGCACAATCCTTTTGCATCAGAAATATATATGGCATTAAGGCAAAGTGGTTTCTTAAAGTCAGTGCTTCATTTGGTACAGTATAAAAGAAAAGTGACTTGATATGAGAATCTGGCATGCCTCTGAATATGTAGCCTCTTTCTTTTTCATCAAAGCACTGTAAAAAAAATACATATATCTTGACAAGACTAACGAATAAGATATAAACTAACAATAAACCCACCCAATACAGCTATACAAAAATAACATCACACAAAATCACATACATACATAAGACATACACATCAGATTCACATATTTATACCCAACAGGTCATCATCATCATCTGTTTCATTCCTTGCAATTAAAACATAGGACATTTTAATTTTAAGCCCCCTGGTAACACATTCTGGTGCAATGTCATTCCAGCCTCAATACACTGCCGACGAGTTCTTCAAATGGTCTTCTTATGGTTTCTGCTAATGTTAGAAGTTAGTTCCCAGAAGCAGCCATTATCCAAACTGGTCTGTAAATTACCACATGAAACCTGTAACTGTAACTGTTTCTTGAAGTGTGCTGTCAGAATATCAATTATGAAATAATAAGTATAAAATTCTGTGTATAAGTATTATAGCTTCCATGTAATTTTTTTTATTCAAATAGTTCAGGCAGATACAAAATATTCACTCTATTCACAGAATAATGTTCAACTTTCTGTGCAATATAAAGTGATTCTCCTTTTTCAGTCAATGAATTAGGAAAAACTTCCTGCCTTATCTTCTATTCAGATAAACACGGCATAACATTTCCTTCGGCACACAAAAAGCTTTGTGCTTATCAGACATAAAAGAATCAAAATACGATAAAGAAACAATATGATGACAACTATATTCACAGAGTTCTGGCTTGTGAAATACTGAACTGTTGATATATACATATATATGTATGTACTCATATCTAGTCTGAAGGGAGACTGCACATTTCTTTGAGGATACTGGTGTTTGATTTCATCAACCCTGAGTGATGAGGAGATGCATGCAAGCTGAGGAAGATGATATAACCGGTCAACACATAACAGGTTCATGAAGCTGTCAGATGCATTCCTGCATCAAATGAGTAACGCAGTCACAGATTTGTTAGTGTTCAGGGATTTGGAAGAGTTCATAATAAATTAAATGGGAAGGAATTTGTGCCTACAATTCAAATATAAATAATGTGGAAAACTGTAGTGTCCACTGGTGTTAGCATGTTAGGTTTTCATGAACATCACTAATGTTAGGAAAACAAACATTACATAAAAGTAATTTACACAGTCAATATAAATTGGATTAAAAAATATTAAGAACTGTATATAATAAATTATCCATATCATACAGTGTAATTTGTGTGGATGTTTTACATGTATCCCCAAACTCAAACACAAATTCCTTGATCATAAGTTTGTTTATTCATGGATGAATGATTGTGGCAGCCCTTGTGCATTGCAGGGTGTCTTCCAACAATTAATGTCAC
>Ga0209755_10006089_pt1 | contig 13473 bp, 7 predicted proteins | sample TergutCo191P1_FD_187301 | JGI IMG/M metagenome (GOLD analysis project Ga0209755, IMG submission 187301) | Cornitermes sp. P1 segment gut microbial communities from Petit-Saut dam, French Guiana - Co191P1 (SPAdes) (version 2) | ecosystem: Host-associated > Arthropoda: Insects > Digestive system >... | reverse complement strand
GCTAAATGATGGTGTTTATTAGCAATGGAAAAACTACATGTTTCAGCATATAGCGGCCATCTACAGGTTACTGAAAATTCATTATGATGTTTTTAATGGACCTCTCAGTAAATGAAGTGTAATAGTTAACAATTCATATTTCAGATGCCATGGTAAATTTACCACTAAATTTGAAGCCTCAGAATTAAAAAAAAAAAACCTTACAGAATTCACACTTTCCTATTGTACAGATTTATAGTTCTACTGATCACCTATGGCAACAAAAGTTTCTTCCATTTTACCTAGTGCCAGTGCCAGCTGCTGCTGCTGCTCCTGAGGAGCTTTAAGCTCTGTACTCCTCACCAAATTTTCTAGGTAATGAAATAAAAAAGAAAGCGATCGGCAGGGTGTGCAGTTTGTGTAAAGGATAGGAGAGGTGTATACAGTATTTTGGTGGGGAGTTCTCATGGAAAGTGACCACTTGGAAGACCTAGATGTAGGTGGAAGAATAATATTAAAATGGATTGTCAAGAAGTGTGATGGGGAGGCATGGACTGTTTTGCTCTGGCTCAGGATGGAGAGGTAGCAAGCACTTGTGAATGTGGTAATGTTCCTTTGGGTTCCATAAAATGTGGTGAATTTTGTGACTAACTCAGGACCTGCTAGCTTCTTAGTAAGGACTCTGCTCCATTGAATTAGTTAATTAATTAGACAGTTAGACTAGTAGCCACAGTAGTGGTATTGGTGGTGTGATAGTAGTTGTCTTCTCCTTCTCTTCCTCCTCCTCCTTCTTCTCCTCCTTCCTCTTCTTTTTTTCTTCTCCTCCTACTTCTCCTGTTTTTCTCCTCTTCCTCCTCCTACTGCTTATCCTCCTTCCTCTTCTTCTCCCCTTCTTCTTCTTATCTTCTCCATCATCTTCTTCTTCTTTGTCTTCTCCTCCTCCCCTTCTTCTTCTTCTTCTTCTACTTCTTCCCTTCCTCCTCCTCCTCCTCCTTATCCTTTCTTTTTCTTCTTCTTCTTCTTCTCCTTGTTGTTGTTGTTACTATTGGACAAACCTATTACTTAAGTGCAGATTGTGCCTGTGTTACATTTGCCACATATGACCTTGGAATATTGTACCATCACCATGTTTGTAATTTTGGACCGAAGCACATGATTGCATATGTAATGGGTTGGTATCTAAAGTAAATTTTTGTGTTGTCATACTATTGTTGTTTTACATTCTACCAAAAAGAAACCCTAAGAAGAAGTTGCACATTTTTTAGAGCTGTGTTACTGTACATCGTTTTAGCCACTAGTGCCTCTCTCATCTCACAAATCTCTCAATTTTGTGCTTCTGCAGTGTTAATTGTTGAAGGAAAATGAGAAGTATGATATTATGGTTGGCTAGTGATGAAGCCATTTGTAGTATGTGGCTGGTAGTCATTGGTTTTAAGTAATGTCATAATTCATAGTTGTTGAACTTGTAAATCAGAGCTGCATCTTGATCTGTACGGTTTGAGAATTGTGTTACAGGGTGTATCTTGCTGATGAATAAGTCATGAAAGATAGGCTGTGTGATTCCTGCACTGTCCTGATTTATGTGTAGTCTGTGTTTATGTGCCTGGACACTTAAATTTAAGAAAGGAAAAGGTACAGTAACTTGGAAAGTTGGCTGTCTGCGGGCCCTTGTTCATATGAAGATCTTTCATTATGTTCTGTAAAACACAACCTTACATTTTTAAGAAATTATCCTTAAAAATATTAAGAGCCACTCATCCTAGTTCTTCTCCTCCACTTCACAGGGCAGTTAACTTCATATTCAGTACAAATACCACACAGTTGCACTGCACAATACTTTTTGGTTTTCAGGTAAGGATAAACTTGCTCATAATGCTTCACCAGTTGGAACGGAACATGCTAGTCATAATAGGAAGAGTCTTCCTGTTTATACACTGGCAGATGTAGCGAAGCATGGTACTAAAGATGACAGGATATGGGTTGCATATAGTCACGGTGTGTATGACATCACTGACTTTGTAGAAGAGCATCCAGGAGGTGATAAAATACTGATGGCAGCTGGAGGATCATTGGAACCCTTTTGGTTGTTGTATGCTGTGCATAAAAACCCAGAAGTACTTGCGTTACTGGAACAATTCCGAATAGGTAAGTAGACCAAATTGCTCTTAAGCTTGGCAATTTTGCCTGAAGAACTCATATTTGGAGTATCACTACTGAGCAGAATGCATTCATTTTAAGGTAGTTCACTTGCATTCCTAAGGTGTGCAATTTGCTTACCAACCAGAAACCAGCTGTTCTAGTTTTTAATGAGTTTTCTCTTTTTCCCAGGGTGGCTCTTCATACACTTTCTGAGTAGGTCAGGAACTTTATGTATGGCTAACTGTGGTTCATGTTTCTTTATTTGCACTTCCATGATGAAAAGGGACAAATTGAAGTTTCATCATAATCTTTACATAAATTCCTTGAAAACACACAATTGAGATACGGACAATTCACAAGTCATTCGTCAGATACAATGACACAGACAGTATGTTAGTTGATATATAATGTGCTATGAATACTGGAAAAATTTTTTTTTGTGACAGTTAATTTAGGTGAACAAAATTGTGGAATGTTTGTTTGAAGAATTAACTTCAGAAGACAAAGAGTTGCCTGTACTTTAGTAGGACAGCTCACCAGTATTTAACAGCAGATTGAGTGAGGTCACTGCAGATTGTGTTATGAGGAATGAATAATCAGTAGAAGACTGTGGTCATATTGTGATTCTTATTTGTGGAGAAACCTTAAACAGAAAGTTTTCAGAAGTAACCTCCATGTTCTAGTGGATTTTCAGAGTAAAATTGAAGATGTTCTAGATTCCAGAAAATGAACGTAAGTGTATATCACTGAATTTGGTACATTACTGTGAAATGTAAAGTACTGGAATGGGGAAGCATAGACTGGATTGATCTGGCTCAGGATAGGAACAGGCTGTTGTGAATGTTGTAAATGTGGTATTGAACCTTTGGGATCCATAAAATGCAGGGAATTCCTTATCTGGACCAGGACCTGTTAGCTTTTCAGGAAGGACTCTGTTTCATGTAGTTAGGTAGTTAGCTAGTTGGCTGGTTACTTACTTAGATAGCTTGTGATACTGCAGGTAAAGTGGTTATATACTGAAAAATTTTTGAGGGTGAATGAAATTATTCAGTAGTAGTAGTAGTATTAGTAGTAGATTTTGTAATTCATGGGATATTGAACACTGTCCACCATCTCACTGTACAAACAAGTGGCAACAGGGCTGTGCACAAAGGCATTAGCATCTTTGTAGATTCCTTCTCACAGTCAAAACAATTTAAGTAATAGATATTTTCTATTTTGTATTGTAATGTATTAAATCCTTGTCATGTGGAGTGTCAGGTGGTTACTAAGTTGTTGAACAGTGCTCTATCAACTGTAGAGCTTTTAATTCATTGAATGATGCATTGTGAGAGACATAAGAGTGGTTATGACTTACGTAAAGATGTGGTCAATGGGGTGTACCCAGAGGGACTGAGGAGAATGACACAACAAAAAAGGAGTTTTGTATGGAATTTATAGTGTTCTTACAGACTGGAAAATGTACAAACATTTCCATTGCTGTTGGAGTATCTTCATAACATTTAATTGTGTATGCCAACATAAATATGTAAAAATAGTTTTTTTAATATAAAATGGTGAAGGAAACATTTTTGTATTGCAAGCATACATGCAGGAAAATCTGCATTTAGTAATTTTGTAGTATGTTATTATTATGTACTGCAGTTTAATTACACAGTATAACCACTAAGGTACACTTTATGCAAATAACTGTGTATATTGTGTGTATGCAAAATATTTGTATGAACTATACTTTGTTGCATGTATTGCTTGAATAACTGCAGGTACTAGTTTGTGTTTTCCTGATATCATGGCATTGATACTACAATCAAGCATTTAGTTTTCCCCCAGGTGAAATGATAATTGTCCATAGCTACTCCTGGTTTCTCCTTTAGTGTAATGAAGTTGCTTGTTTGCATTTTCCCAAAGTAGAACTCATAAATTCTCCCTGTAACTTGACTAGTTCCTACCTCTGCCATGTTATTACAATTGCAATAATAGCATGGTATTAGTTGACTGCAGTGGCATAATTTTGGTACCCAGTTTTATGAAAATCTAAAATCTGAATTGGACACACACACAATAACATACATTGGTGGGCTGACAGACAGACAGAACTTGAAACCCTGCTTTTATTTTTTAAGCAGGAAAGTAGACTAAAAGACTTGGTCAGAATAGCCAGTGCACCAAGCAGGATTATTATTATTATTATTATTATTATTATTATTATTATTATTATTATTTACTGCAATTGGGTTGTTACCCAGTGTCAGTGGTTATTTTACATGCATACAAAACATGAAACTGGTTACTACTAAATTTAAGTTGGGAGGGCTACATGAGAAGCATGTAGTGGCAACTTGGAATCTTGGGAACCATCTCAGCATTTGCTTTTAGGCACAGGGAAACCAAGAAAAACCTGTGTCGAGGTGGCTGGTTGCAGGGCCTTCCGAATACTGACTTCTAGCCAGCTATCCAGCAGCTTTAAAAAAAAAAACACCACAGCAATGCCCACATAGTACAACAACTACACATAAGATAACAACACACACAAGACAACTACAAGAATACACATGGTCAACCAACAACAGTTACACACGAGACAACTTAAAACTAGCAACAAAACACAAGAGACAAATTAGAATACAATATGTACAAACGGTAAAAACACTCAAGGGGGTATTTCAAAAAAATTTGTCTGATGTGCCCACAATGAATCAGCTTGCTCAGTGAGAATTTTAGGGGAACCAAGTGTTGTTGACCATGTGTAATGGTAGAGCTGAATGAGAGCTGAATTTTTTTTTAAACATGGATGTTTTTCCTCCAAGATACAAGTCCACGTGCTAGTCATGTAGCACAGGAGGGTGTAAAATCTCCTGTTTATGGGTGGTAATGGGTGGTAAAGGTTAATACTAAAGGAAAAGAAGTAACCAAGGAATCAGGTTGAACTACTGATAAGTTGATTGAACCAGTGATGCCTGTTCTCTTAGGTCTTCTTGGGTAGGGTGTATTCAATGATCAGAAGCAAATTTTGCAGTTTGTTTCAAGCTGTCACAGTCAAGCAAAATATTCATTTTCTTCTTTTGCTTCTTCATATGTTGGGTTTAAAGTTAACATTTATATTTCTGAATTTTGTAAGAAACAGCATGGCATGTTTTGCGGATGCTGTATCATACTGATCTTAGCTATAACATTGCTGTGTAATACAGTACAGTGATTGTGATACCACAGAATTGTGTAGTTTGTAATGTTTCTTGCAGGTAATTTGAAGGAAGAGGAATCTTCACATATTCTTGAAAACATGGAAGATCCCTATCAGTTTGAACCAAGGAGACATCCAGCTCTGAGGCCAACTTCCTTAAAGCCTTTCAACGCAGAACCGCCATTACATTTACTGGCAGACAGCTTTGTTACTCCTTCGTAGGTATACTTGTACAACATACGTGCACACAATTCTGCATGCACATAAGATCAAGAATGAATTTCAGATGGTTAAAGTGAATAGTGGATTGAATATTTTTTTGAATGCATGTGTGTCTGCTTATGAGTTCTTCCCATCCGTGTCCATACATAGTTGTGCAGTGAAGAATATGATATGCATTCTTACTCACTTTTTCATCAATTAATAATAATAATAATAATAATAATAATAATGAATAAATATTTGACATTCTGAGGAATGTGCATTGTGATATATTCTTACAATAAAACCAACAAGAAGCACTAATTTCTCAAATTTATTTTTGGAATGGGACTGTACATGTTTCGGACAGTATCTCTGGCCATCATCAGGAGTCTAGCACTGTACACACAGCAATAGGTATATGTCAGACAAGTTATGCTGACTGCTTGCTAGCAAGCAGTCAGCATAACTTGTATGACATATATCTATTGCTGTGTATACAGTGCTAGACTCCTGAAGATGGGCAGAGAAACTGTCCGAAACATGTAGAGTCCTATTCCAAAAATAAATTTCAGAAATTAGTGCTTCTCGTTGGGATTATTGTAAGAATGAATGAACAGTAACAAGAAGTTATTAAGAACTGCTGAAATTATTTACATTCTGAGCTGTGGTAGTTAAACATTCATTAAGCTGCATGTGGGGAGGCAAGCTGTGTGAATTCTGGCCAAGGCACTAACTGCCTTGGCTAAGATTGACCTTACAAACAAATGCCAGGATAGTGACCAGTGTGGCCCAGTGACACTGCATCATTTCAGAGGACCAAATCATGGCAGTATAATGATTATGTCTGGTGTGGATGAAATATGTGGCCATCGAATTTTGGGTGAAGTTAAAGTTCAGTTTTTAAGGGATATCTTGATGTATCTAATGTGCTGACAGACATGAATAATCAGTGCAATTGAGCCAGATCTTTATTAACCAAACAACCAGGATAGTAGCTTGAAATAGGCCATCATATTTATGTTCTCAGTGCTGTCTGGTTCAGCTTAAATAGTATTTGTTAAATGTTACTTGTTAATATTTTACAGTGACCTGTTCTATGTACGTAACCACTTGCCAGTGCCAGAAGTGGATTCTGAAACATACAGCTTGGAAATAACTGGCATTGGTGTGAAGACCATCTCACTGTCACTTCATGATCTCAGAACTAAATTTCCTAAACATACAGTGACAGCTGCTGTGCAGTGTGCTGGCAACCGCAGAAGTGAAATGAGCCAGGTAGCAGAGTTACTGTATTACAACTACCAGTTGAACCTCACATATCATAACCTCCAGCTAAATTTTAGACTTTTCTGGAGCTTGATAAAAATGTTCTTAGTTTCAGACTGGGTAGCTAAATAAGTGACAACAGAATACTGTGTCCACTGTCTCTCAACAACAGAAGTGATGCTTTGTGAGTCCAGTACTGTTCACAAGCCCTGAGCAAATGTCCCTGTAATGTAATTTAATATTATCCTCTCACCTCTTAGGTTTTTGTAGTGGACACTTTCCAGTGGGATATTCCACAAAATTGGTAATGCATTCCTTTTCTTTCCCTTCCAAGTTATGGGTTCAGTTCACCATACCTTTCTTAATGCACCTGCCATAAGGATTGTGGGTGAGCTAATAAAAGTAATGAAGTGCTCCTTTTTTGAACATTTTTTGTCCCCAGTTGTGTAATGTTTTAAATTCCAAAACTGATTAATTGACTTGTATTCTTGTCTTATGTATCAGAAACAGCACTGGAAAGGTGTGCTTCGTTTTGGAGGACACATATTCTCCAAGAATTTTTTTTTATTTGATGTCTGCAGTGTAATCTCAGTATGATAAATTATAAAACTTATAACATTGTAAACTGAAAAGTATGTGTAATACCCCAAAACTGTAGAAGTACTTCATTTTCCAAATCCATCCAAATTCTGATCATGTATGTTGTAAGATTTAGAAAAATTTGTATAATGGTATTTATTGATCATGTATGTTGTAAGATTCAGAAAAACTTGTATAATGGTATTTATTCTTCTTGGTGCATTCATAATGAAAAGTTGCGAAAATGAGCATTAACTGTGTTATGCATGTGTTTCTGCATGAAACAGCTGAAGAACTGGCAAGGACTTAAATGAAATTTGATGTTTTAGTAAAATTTATCAGCACCTTAATATTGGTTATAAGCAGAAAATAACAAATTTTGCAAGAAGATAAACATGTGTGTCCGCATGAATCTTATGCATAATTTGCTAAATATTTATCAGCACAAACATTGCTTTGATCAAAAGTTGTAGAGAAAAGTTTAATGCACATATTGTGCCCAGTGTAGTCTACTTCTCTTTTAAATGTTACGGTTTTTTAGATAATAAAACAAAATAGATTTTTTGTTGTGTAGGGACAGTAACAGTGTAAATGCCCTAGAATTATTACATTGCATGTACATACTCTTAACTTGTCTGAAGTGGTTATCATGTAGATATGCAAGTACATTTGGTGCTGAATATTGTGGAAAATATTTCATAGGTAATGAGGATTTGCTTATTAGTGACAGATGTATGAAAAAGAGAAGCTCTGGTGTTATACAAGATATTTCCGTGTATGTGACATCAAGAGACTGACTCTGCTAATATAATGAAGTTCTTGTTAGAGGTTACATTCATTCTGTCACATTTACATTTGGGGATAGTTGATGTTTGTCACAATGTGTGTGGCTGTTTGTGTCTGTGAAAAGGCTGGTTGTGCTTCATAATGTTGTGTGTATGTTCTTACATTGTTGTATCTCCATTGTCAGTTCAGGAATTGCATAGGTAGGAACCCCAAATGTATATTTGTATTGGGTCTAGAAATCCCTTAAACTGACCCTTATTTTACTGTACATTGAACGTACTGCAAGCTTAATATGGTCCTATTTATATGTTACCTTGAAAGCATTGAATAGTCTCGAGTAACATCCATTAATTGGGTTGCTTGGTTGAAGTTTGAAAATTGGTGTCACTGACTCATGTAATATGAACTGTGCAGGTAAAGCCAGTAAAAGGACTGTCCTGGGGACCAGCAGCTATTGGTAATGCGACATGGTCTGGTGCTCGGTTGTATGACGTATTGAAAGCTGCTGGGTTGGAAGATGATCATCCTGGTGTGGAACATGTCCAGGTATTGTATTCCTTTTTTGCATGTCATGCATGCAGGGAGGCATATGTGCATGTGTGTTCCTAAAATGTTTTGATTGAAAGTATTTTGTGTGAACTTGCTTTCCATAATGTACTCCAAGCCCTGAAATATAAAACAATCTTGTAGATACATTTTGCACATAAGTACCTAATTTACAGTAATGTAAGGAAAATATTTCATCATCACAATTCCTGTTTTTTAGACATTTGTAATAAATGGAAAGAACTTTGTGAAGAACATAAGATTGGAGAACAGTGTAGTCCATAATGTAGTAACAAAATTTCCAGTGTCATTTTTTGCAGTTTGTTAAGCTTTTGGTGTGTTTGTAGAATTCTGTACACAGTTTGTATTGCGCTTGATTTAGTGCATGTATGGCATTATGTAAAGTAGCATTTTTTAAGGGTTGGTACGGCTGAAAATTGGATGTGCTTGTAGTGTTTAGTGAAAAGATTAAAAAAAAAAATCTTTCCAACACATTAGGTACTGCAACATCTTCACAGGTAAACAGCCATGACCTTCCATAAATTTGTGCAAGGAACTGGCATAGAAAGTGTGATGAACATCAGTTCAACATCTTTTGCGTTCTGAGGTGATAGAGCAAACATTCCTTTTGTTAAGTTATATTAAAATTTGTAAAACGTGTTCCATTGTTCCCTACAACTTTTGTGTGAAACACTTTGTTACTCTGATAATCCATTAAGGGAGTTATATGTGGGTTATACTCAGGATGTGCACACAAGTGCATGTATCTTATTATGTGAAATGACTCTTATTTTGGTTTGATTAAAAAAAAAATAAAGCTGGATATGCCTGACAATTTGTAGTGAAAGTTTCCCCTGTCATTTTAAAATAACTGCCCAGTAGTTGTTTGGCACTGATATTTGCAGGTAGATGAACATACATCATAAGCATTATGTTTTATTTGGTCAAGAACACTAATATTATCCCAAATGGGAGTAACTTTTTGGTATTTAAACTTTCAACACTTACTTTTTCTCAGATGCTTCCATATCTTTACAGATTATATTAATGATCTTCTTGCATTGTTCAAGTTTAGACTCTTTGTATTTTGTTATTTTGCATTTAAACAGTGGGTTAAAGAAGTGTTTCTGTACAAAAAATAGTTTAATCACACAACAGACTTTCACACCAGAATTACTCATATGTATAAAGTTCATGTGGGAAATAACTAGTGATGTAACACGTGTGGGAAGTAAGCTGAGTTCTGTGTTTCTGTTTTCAACTTGTAACTGGATTTTAGAGCAGTTTCTGAATTGCCATTTGCATGTAGTTTGAGGGTCTGGACTCAGATGCAGCCAACCTACCTTATGGAGCATCTATTCCTGTAGAGAAGGCCATGGATCGAAAGGGTGATGTGATTCTGGCCTATGAAATGAATGGAGAACCTCTTTCAAGAGATCATGGATATCCGGTTCGGGTAATAGCTCCAGGAATAGTTGGGGCCCGTAGTGTCAAGTGGCTAGGTTAGTTGAATGCCTTTTGGTGGCTTTTTAATTGTATGGCAATTAGAATTTCCTTCTTAACCTTTGTAGTGCTGGGTGTTATAACTCAAGTTTTAACACTTTGTACCATGAATAATGTCTCTCATTAGGAAGTATCTGACATTTAGTAACTTCTGAAAAACTTTCAGTCAAAATCTTTGTGCAGCCTTACAATTTCTACTGTTTGTTTGCAGCTAAATATCTTTGTAGGCCTCTTGCTTTTGCACTGTTGATCTATTGCTGTCTTAAGGCTTATAGGATTTATAAATGCTGATGATAGTTGCAGCACGTTGTATGAAAATGCAAAATTCTAATTTTAAATTTGCAAGTATAGAATTTAGTGTACGTTTTTACCAATAAATTTTGCAACAATTCAGACAAAAGAATGTTTCATGTACATAGTAAAGTCACTACATGGTTCTTTGTCAGCCATTTGGATGATACGGTTGTAAGTTTTTCTTGTTTTAGGGCCAAATGTAGAGTGAAGTGATCTTTATTATATTTTTACAGTAGTGTGTGTATAATGTCAGAGTTTTCATATTCTTTTAGCATTTTTCAATTTATACTCATATTTTAGTTTTAGTTATGTTCTACAGTTTTTGTTTGTGACATTAGTGTGGGTCACAGTATCAGTTTTGATGAGATAGAATAATGTGTGTCTTAGACAATTACAGAAGTGGGAGTAACACTGACATACATAATTGTGCAGTGCCTGCTCACAGTGGCAGTGATGATGATGATGATGATGATGATATGAATGATAAGATGTGTTGCAGCACTGTATAAAAAAACTACATACTCCAGAAAGTAACACACTAAAGAGAGCGAAGTTATGGCAATCCATACAAAATTAATGCCCCTTTCATAGTTTCTGTGACCAATGGATTATGTAGGTGAGGGAAATTTTACAGGTACCCAAAATGGAACTTTTTTTTTAAATTTTCATTTGCCTTTAAAAATTTCTTATATGTGAAATTTTAGGATTAGAATGATTATGTCTTTTTCCATTATCTGCAGGAATGACTACATCATTCTTATTTGTTTAAGTTCCTGGGTGCTAAATTATGTCTTTATGGACAGTGTTGTTACTAACTCAAATTGAATGTGGGTGTTGTAGTAAGTACCAAGAAATATATGTATTTGCTCTTAGACAGACTGGTAGCAGCCTGTTGTGAACACAGTAATGTGACTTAAGGTATCATAAAAGATGATTTTCTGGGCAAGTTGAGCAGCTGTTAACTTTTCAAGAAGGGCCTTACTTCATGGAGTTAGTTGATTGGTTCATTAAATGTAATTTGAGAGAATAAAGAACTGTTCCTTGCAGGAAGGATTGTGGTGACTGGTGAGAATTCTTCAAACTCACACCCTTAGCAACTCCAATGCAATGTGACGGAGTGAGGAAATATTACTTGCAGGAAGGATTGTAGTATCTGAAGAAGAGAGTACATCACATTGGCAACGTAATGACTACAAAGGCTTCTCTCCAAGCGTGGACTGGGACACAGTAGATTTTACACAGTCTCCGGCAATTCAAGAACTTCCTGTTACATCAGCTATCTGCGACCCAGTTCATGGTGACACTGTCACTCTCACACCCGAGGGCAAAATGATTGTCAGAGGTGAACCAGGATCTAGTATTGTACATATATTTATAGATTGGGATACAGGCTGAGGAAAGTAAGTTTGGTGATGCGTTATGAATTAATTCAAGTAGTGGGAGAATGCTGCTTTCGAAGAATGGTCTGCATTTAGAGTAAGAAAGAATTAGCACAGTAATGGAGTGAATGTATTATGTCTGTGAGTACCAAAATGGCCCCTCTTGTTGTCATTTGTGAATCAGTGTATCAGTAATCATCCATTCTGATTTCTTCATACAGGACAACTACTGATTTAATCTGTATGTGAGGGAAAATGTAAAAGGGAGGTAGGGTATAATAGATTAGGTGGGCATCAGTAGGTTGTAGGTTTTAAAAAACCATTTTATTGAGTTATGAATATGGCACTGTTAGTTGAAATTTGAATTGATATGATACTTAAGAGGTTAATTAAAATGTAAATGTACAGGCTGTCTAGTAGATGCCATATTTGATTCATTTCTGCTGTATAATGGGTGCTAACCAATAGAATAGTTTATTTCACTTCTTAGTTTTGCTTTTAGAGTACACCATTAGAGAAGTGCAGGAGAGTATTATTATTATTAGTAGTAGTAGTAACACCAACAACAACAGCAACAACAATTTATTACACAGCACATACTTCCTAACTTGCCTAACTTGTCAATTTATTCGTTTTAAAATGCCAACAGATGTGGCTCGTAGAGTCACTGCCACAGCTTGTAACTGATTTAATTGATTACAAGTTTCATTTTATTTTGAAAACACTATATTGTGTGCACTAGAAATGCACTGTGTACTTTACATACCCATCACATATTCTGTAATGTTGTAAGCTAAGCCATGACCACTTCCTTGAACACTGTCTTTAGTTTATTGTTCACTTATTATTCTCTCTGGTGTTATGTAGTTTGAGCTACTTCAGTGTCATTAAAGGTACCATTAACAATAAGATGAACCCACCCAAGTCCATAAACATTTACGTAGTTCACTCAACAACAAATGCACTATTTATTAACTTGGTTAAAAGTTTTAAATTTACATTAAAATACACAATAGTATTGCTCCTACATGTTTCGGTCTTTAATGATCATCATCAGGGAGATTTATCTGTACCTAACTAAAGTTATATTTATGTTAAAACTACTACTACTACTACTACTACTACATCTTCTCCTCCTCCTTCTTCTTCTTCTTCTATGGCGCTACAACTCTGATAGAGTCTTGGCCTTCTCGACAAAAGCCTTCCATTTAGGGCGGTCCTGTACTTGTTCTGCCCAATATCTATGTTAAAACATTCGGTAAAATTATGATGTTATATTAATTAGATGATGTGGCAGCAAGTCGTGGGGCAGCACATGCTGCTTTATGACATGCTGGCACATCACCTGTAATGATGTAATTTTACTGAGTGTTTTAACATAGATATAACATTAGTTAAGTACAGATAAAGCTCCCTGATGATGGTCATTAAAGACCAAAACATGTAGGAGTGATATTATTGTGCATTTTAACCTTTATCGTACGGCATTTAATTTAGTTTTCGTGCCCACGGTATGGTGTTTATATTAGACAGCACTTTAAATTGTTGCGCATGGTTGCTTATAGACATGTATAAATTATGGACTGAAGGTGATGAAACAATTAAGTAATCTGCACT
>Ga0209755_10006088_pt1 | contig 13474 bp, 9 predicted proteins | sample TergutCo191P1_FD_187301 | JGI IMG/M metagenome (GOLD analysis project Ga0209755, IMG submission 187301) | Cornitermes sp. P1 segment gut microbial communities from Petit-Saut dam, French Guiana - Co191P1 (SPAdes) (version 2) | ecosystem: Host-associated > Arthropoda: Insects > Digestive system >... | reverse complement strand
ATAAAACCCTTGTCCAAAATCCAGCGCTCTTGTCGGTTGAATTATTTGGGGCTCTTTAATTAGAATATCGCTGCCGTGGTAGATCTTCAATTCTTTTAGAGAAAGTATATCTTTAAAAGTTATATTCTTTTCCATAAATTACTACAGCTTCCACGCCGGAATAACCCGTATTTTCTTCCCCCTGGTCAAAATCAAATCCTCGCTGTTAAATGTAATAATTTCGCCTTCATCAAGATTAAAAAATTCCATTGCGTCAAGAAGCCCGTTTATCTCTCTGTCCTGATTATCCGGGTTTAATTCCCAGCAGACCTGAATACATTTGGTAGTATCATGGTCTTTTATTATAAAATCACATTCGCCGCCTGATTTTCCGGCGTAATAAAAAATTTGAATGTTTCCTAACGCATCAAAAGAATTTTGACTGTTACGAAAACAGTTATAGACAAAGTTTTCAAGAAGCGCTCCGTGATTTTTTGTAAATGAAAGCGATCCGGTTTTTATAAGTCCTGTATCGCAGACATATATTTTTTTGGGCGCAAGGCTCTGGGCTTTTAAAGACCACGAAAAGCATGGCAGAAGATTTACAAGATACGACGCTTCAAAATAAGAAATATACTCCAAAACTGTAGTAGGAGATTTAACATTTAAAACTCCGGTCAATTTACTCGGAGAAAAAAGCTGTGAAAAATTGGAAAGAAGATACAGAAAAAGTTGACGAAGTGATGTTGTGTCGCGAATGCCGTATCTAACGGCAATATCACGATATAAAATATCAGATTGAAGCTGAGCTAATATGTCCGGATTGCCGGTTTTTAGGTATTCAGGAAACCCGCCTTTTTCAAGATACTCCATAAGAGATTCCGATCCTGTTTCCAGTTTAAAAAACTGACAAAATTCACTATATGAAAAAGGAAAAAGCTCTTTTGATATATGGCGGCCTGTAAGACGGCTGCCTAGCTCCCTGCTTAAAAGAGACGCGTTTGAACCGGTTATCACAACCTGAAAACCTTGATCAAGCTTTTGCCTTACATATAATTCCCAGTTTTCAGCGGATTGAATCTCGTCAAAAAAAATCAGTTTTGCGCCGGAATCCGCAATAATAATGTCTATAAGGGCAAAATCTTCATTGGTAAAAGACGCAAGACGAATGTCATCAAAGTTAAGATAAAAAAAAAGACGATCTAAATTATATACAAACTGACGGAGTAGAGTACTTTTTCCGCAGCGCCTGATGCCGCTTACAACAAGCGCATGACTCTGAATATCCGGTAAATTTGGCAAAATTTGCCGTTTTTGCCCAAATTCCTGTTGATCCAACAACTGTTTTTGACTGATACTTATTTCCTGTAATTCTGATAATTTCATGATTTTATTATACAATTAATAAAACATATATTCCAGTACTAATGGAATACTTATTCCATTAGTACTGGAATACTTATTCAGCAAGCCTGCCATTTAAAATTCTTATTTTTCTATCACACCTTTCTACAGTGGTTAATCTGTGGGCTATAACAATCAGGGTTTTATTCGCGCTTACGCTGTAAATCTCGTCCATTATTTTTTGTTCTGTTTCGTTGTCCAGCGCGGATGTCGCTTCATCAAGGACGAGTACCTCCGGGTCGTCGTAAAGGGCGCGGGCTATACCGATGCGCTGCTGCTGGCCTCCGCTTAACTGGATTCCGCCGTCGCCTACGCATGTGTTTAGTCCTTCTTTTTGTGAGAGAAAATCCCAGATATTCGCTTTAATCAGAGCGTTTTTAATTTTTTCTTCATCGTATTTTGAACCGAAACAGACATTTTCCGCGACGGTTCCGTCAAAAAGATAAATGCTCTGGGGTATGTAGCCGATTTTTTGCCGCCATGCCCGTATGTTGTCATTGGTTACAGCAATTCCGTCAATATAAACAATTCCCGAATTTGGTTTGTGTATACCTGTAATAAGATCGATAAGTGTGGATTTTCCTCCGCCGCTTTCCCCTGTGAACGCGACTTTTTCGCCTTTTTTTATTTCCAGAGAAATACCGGATATAACATCGCCGCCTGTTATGTACTGAAAGAAAATATTTTCAAGACGGATAGAACGATCAAAATTGATCGGCGATTTTCCTTCATTGTCAACGGTTTGATTCAGATTTTCATATATTTTGATTAATGTTTCTTCGGAAAAGACTATGCCATTAATTTCCTGCAGCATTCTGTTTATTGACGGAAGAATACGGTAGAGAGCAAGCGCGTACATAGAGATAATGGGAATTACAGAGGAAGCGTCGTTATTTATAAATATAATAACAACAATAACAGCGATAAGAAACGAAAAGCCGATGCTTTCAAGAATGCTTTTCGGCATGGCGCCGAGCACATGAGATAAAAGCTCAGCTCTTGAATTTAAGTTTAACGCGCCGCCGTATGCGTTTATTACTTCATCTTCATTTCCTTTTAATTTAACATATTTAATATTACCGAGAGATTCCTTGAGTATTTTGCTCATTTTTCTTCCGGTAATAAATCTTAACTTACCCTGTTTGGAAATTATTTTTGTTAGTATGGAAAGCAATATTATAACGATAAAAAACAGAATAGCGGTTATTACCAATGTCATTTTCCAATTCAAAATAACTATTATCGCGTAAATCATCAGTACTGTAAAAACTTCCGAACATAGATGTAAAAAATTCAGGACAACTTTGCCGATCTCATTGGTTTCCGTTCCTATCGCCCTTATTAATTCTCCTGAATTTTTTTGCGCATATAGTCTATAAGGTATTGTTAAATTTATATTTAATGCCTTCTTCGTAAAATATTTATACATTCCGAGCGAGAATCGTTTTATTAAATATGTCTGAAAAATCGAATAAACCCCGCGGAAAATATAGAAAATAATAATTAAAATACCGAATGTTATGATAAACTTTTCGGCTGTCGCAAATCCAAAAAAATCAAATGCAGTTTTATAATAACCCGATTCAAGCAGTGAAGTATCCGATACAATTGAAATAAAAGGCATAATGGCGGAAATGCCGATTGTTTCAACCAGAGAAAAACCAATAATTACGGTAAGCACCAGACCCATAAGAATTTTCTGCCTGCGGGTCATTAGTTTCGATAAACGGCTAAGAACCGGTTTTAAAAACGAGATTTTTTCAAATAATGTTACAGAATTATTTTTCATTCAATCAATATAAAAGCGCGTTTAACCTGTTTTGCCATGGCCGATGTTTTTCGGGGAAATTCCCGTTCCGAAATATTTAAAACCAAAAGAAGTAACTTCATCAACATTATAAATATTACGTAAATCAAAAAAGTTAGGCGATGCCATCAGTTTATTTATTTTTGATAAATCAATATTCCTGAACTGATTCCACGGCGTCGCGATAACAAGAGCATGGCAGTCTTTCGCGCAGTCGTATTCGTCATCTGCAAAATAAATTGAATCCTTTATCGAAGAAAGACGCCATTTTGCTTCGTTCATTGCGGCAGGATCGTAAAGGCGCAGTTTCGCGCCGTTATGCGCAAGGTATTCGCAAATAGTGATGGAAGGCGATTCGCGCATATCGTCGGTATTTTGTTTAAAAGCAAGACCGAGGACGGCGATTGTTTTTTCGGAAAATGAGCCGAGCACGGTTTCGATTTTTTTAGCCGCTCTTAATTTTTGTTTTTCGTTTGTTTCGATTGTTGTTTTTACTATATTTAACGTTTCATTGTGATCTTCAGCGATTTTTACAAGCGCTCTTGTATCCTTCGGAAAACAGGAACCGCCGTAACCGGGTCCCGGATGCAGAAATTTGGAGCCAATTCTTCCGTCTTTACCGATTGCTTTTGCCACGGCGCGGATATCAGCGCCTGTTTTTTCGCAAAGATTGGCGATTTCATTTATAAAAGTAACTTTTACGGCAAGAAAAGCGTTAGAAGCGTATTTTATCATCTCCGCGGATTCTAAAGTGGTTTCTATAAACGGCGTTTCATTTAAATAAAGCGGGCGGTATACGTCTTTCATTATGCTGCGCGCGCGGTTACATTCGCTTCCGATTACAACGCGGTCAGGATGAGTAAAATCATATACGGCAGTGCCTTCGCGTAAAAATTCGGGATTGGAAACAACATCAAAATCTATAATAGAGTTTCTTTTTTCGAGTTCTTCCATTACCCATGCGCGCACTTTTTTTCCGGTTCCGATCGGAACAGTGCTTTTATCGACTATGACCGTATATTGATTTATTAAACTTCCGATTTGCCTTGCCGCTTCTTCAATATAAACAAGATCAGCGCTGCCGTCTTCCATCGGAGGGGTGCCAACGGCAATGAAAACTATATTGCTGTTATTAAGAGCTGTGGCAAGGTCGGTCGTAAATGAGAGGCGTCCCTGATCGCAATTACGTTTAACGACATCGTCAAGACCGGGCTCGTAAATAGGAATGATTCCTTTTTTTAAAGCCTCGATTTTTTCAGCGTTATTATCAACGCAAATAACCTGATTGCCGAAATCCGCGAGGCAGGCGCCCGAGACAGAACCTACATAACCTGTTCCTATAACCGTAATTTTTGCCATAATTTACTTCTTAATAGTGAAATTCCGTACCTATAAATATTTCGTATGTGTTGCTTTTTTTACCCGGAGATAAATTCAAGCCGAAAGAAATTCGCAAAAATAAACTCCGCCAGCGTTCGGGGAAAATTATTACTTCCATACCCGCCGTAAGAAGGAGGTTTTCAAGACCAAATACTTTCTGGTTATTTGGTTCTTCAGGATTATTATACTCGTAAAAAGCAAAATCAATAATCGGCGCCGCGTGAAAATCAAAATCAAAAATGCGCAATATTTTATTATTATCTGACCATTGGGACGGTCTGAATTTGAATACTCTGATCGGAAAATCAAAATTAAAAGATAACATCGCGTTTGATTTTACTTTATTATCCAAAATACCGCGAAGAGCGTCTCCGGCTTCATCATTATAATCATCAAAGAAATAATGACGGTACATTATCATTGCTGATATTCCCATAAAATCAAAAATTTTCTTATGTCCGATAGCTTTGATGGAAAAATTTGATCCCCAGGGCTGTTCGCTGTGTGATAAATCATAAAAATTATAGCTGAAAGAATTGCTTATTCGCGCTGTCGCTCCGCTTTGAAAATTTCCTATCCAGTTAATTCTGCCGAACGAAAGATTATGTGAAAAAGTAATAAAGGGGCCTTTTCTGAAATCGGGAACGGGCCATTCCTGAAATTCATGCACAAATGCCGCTGATAAACTGGGAGTATAATTTACTTCTCCCAAATCGGAATAGTGGAGGCCGGTCGGTATTTTCCATGAAATATACGGATTGGTTGACATGTAAAGCCCTTCATGGACTCTTCCGTATTCGCCTCTGTACCTTACAGGATTTTCCTGGTTAATATAAAAAGACTCTGAAATGCCTACGCTTAATAATGTTTGCTTAACGGGCAGCTCAACTGATAAGCCTGTTTTATTTCTGTAATAATGCTGCTGATGCAGTTCCAGATTTGGACGGTAATTATAAAAATGATCAAAATCAAAATTCCAGTTTAAACCGAAAAGCCTGAACGGAATGTCGGAATCAAGCATTGTTGAGATATAATGTTTTCCGTCCTGATCATATTGATATCCGATATCAACGCGTAACGGACTCATTGTGCCGAGAAAATTGTAATCACGCGCTTTTAAAGTTATGTCCCAACCGGTATTCGAGTCATACTTCGGCCTTGGAATTGCCATGATGTTCCATGTGTCTTTTACAAAAATAACAAGATCAACAGGATACTTTCCGTCTTCACGGACAGATCCGGTTGTATGCTCAATCCTGACGCTCTCAAGAACTCTTTGGTTGTAGAGGAGCTGCTGTTTGTCACGAATAAATTTTTGAAGATTCGAAAGACCTTTAATCTCTTCGCCTTCCGCTAATTCGCCGTAATAAAGCAGCGCGTACGGTTTTGTATGACCGTCTATTTCAAAATTTATTGAATTGATGATATATATTGATTCAGCGGTTCCGTTTTCTTCCGCTTCTTCAGTATCATCCTGTGAAAAAACCGGAAAATAAAGAAAAAAGAACAGTAAACAAAGAACAAAAGATGAAACTTGTCTGGCTGTCATACTTTTCCGTTTAAAATATTTTTAATTATTTTTAAATCTGTTTTTTCAAGAGCGGCAGCGCACGCGCTTTCTTCATTCGGCACGATAAACGTAATTTTTCCGCCGTGTTTCTTTTTATCGCTTTCCATCGCGCCGAGAATCACCTCTGTGTTATCTGCCAATGGATGAGGAACTGCGGTTTCATATCCGAAAGCGGCAATCAAATTGACGATTTTTTCCGCTCTTGAGGGCGGCGTTATTCCCAATTTGCAGCCGAGTTTACAGGCCTGAACCATGCCCCACGCTACAGCGTCGCCGTGCGAGACGCATCCAAATCCCGCTGCGCTTTCAAGAGCGTGCCCAAAAGTATGCCCCAGATTTAAAAGTTTTCTTTTTCCGTTTTCAGACTCGCGCAAATCTTCACTGACAATACCGCCTTTAAACGCGACCGATCTTTCAATAAAATCACTTATGATTGTTAAACGCTCATTTTTCCTTCTTGCCTGTTCCCTGCTTTTTGTTTTTTCCGGAATGTTCATTGTCAATTGTTCTATGTTGTCTGCTAATTGTTCAAGGAAATCATCTCCCGCGATGATTGCGGCTTTGATTAACTCCGCCAAACCGCTCTTCCATTCTCTTTCGGGAAGGGTTGAAAGAGTGTCTATCGGCAGATAAACATTTTCCGCGGGATAAAAACTGCCCGCAAGGTTTTTAATTTCAAAAAGATCGAAGCCTGTTTTACCGCCGACCGAAGCGTCAACCATGCCGAGCAGGGTAGTGGCGACCTGGACAAACCGGCAGCCGCGCATATAAATTGACGCGGCAAATCCCGCCAAATCGCCTATTACTCCGCCGCCGACAGCGATAAAAACCCCATCCCTGCCAAGACCGGCTTTGAGAGCCGTGGCAAGTATTGTTTCTACAGCATGCCATGTCTTATGTTCCTCGCCGCTTCTTAAAATACAGCAGGGATAGTTTGCGCCGCCGCAAATAATTCCCGCGATAGAAGCGGTATGCTCATCGGCAATAAGGAGCGGTTTGAAAGACGCGTTTGTTTTTAAATCAAAAGCAATCTTGTGAATAGCGGGTATTTCGTTAGAAATGTGAACCATGGTACCAAAACCATCAAAATTAATACGCATTTTAATCCTACTAATGTTTTTGTCAAAAAGGGAAAACCTCACCACTTTCAAAACCCCTTAGTCTTGAAAATGCCCTATAATGAGGAAAAATAATACCTGTCTGAAAATTCAGACGGACACAGGGGAAAAAGGCAGCCGAAACATACTCAATGTACCCCATGATTTCATACAATTATGATTTTACCATGTTTTAAAGGGGTTATTCAAGGGCAGACAAAAAGAGTATTTATAAATATGTTAATCGGTAAGGTTATAAACATTCTCTTCAATACTGTTCAGGAGGGCATTTTTAAAAAAATCCGATTCTTCAGGTTTATTTTTAAGGAATTCCTTCCAGTTATGAACAAATTCATCGGCGGTTTTCCGGTGAAACGGCAGGTATTTGCCGTTTAAAATCGCTTCCCCCTCTTTATTTCTGACAATTGTTCTTCCTTTATACAGGATTCGTATCTCTGAAAGAATATTTTTAGAAGTATTTGCAAGGAATACAAACGATTCATCGGAAAAAAAGTTAGTTCCTGAGAATTTTTTATAGACTGAATAGTCCCACTGACGCAAAGGCAGCCGTATCCTTGTAAGTAATTCCTGATTTTTAATATCCGTATCTTCCGAAGATGAGTGAAACCTCGCCGAAGACACCCAGCGGCTACTTTGAGCGGTCCGAAGTTCATACTGCGCGTCGAGGGCGTTAAGGGGCAGCGGCAGATCGCCGTCCGTTCCGCAGATATTTCCGCCGACAGTGGCGATATTTCTTACCTGAAGTCCTGCGATGTTTTCAAGACATTTACACAGGACATGAGGGACAATTTTTCCCAGGCGAAGAAGGCTGTTTAATTTTACCATCGCGCCTATATCAAGATACTGCTCCGTTCTTGTGAGAGTATGCAGATCGTCAATTTTATCCATGCAGATTAATACCGGGTCTTTGTTCTGGCTTTTTAAATTAATATCGGTTCCGCCGGCATAAAGCAGAGCCGAAGGAAAGCGGTTCCATACTGTGAACAGATCGCTGAAAGAGGAAGGATAAAAAATGTGATTAAGAGGAACGTCCACTCAGCCTCCTTGCCCGCATTTCGGCGATAAGATTGACGGCTTTCACGATCCTTTCGTCATTTGTACAGCGGCATTTAACCCCGGAGAAGCCAATCAAAATTTCTTCTTTGGAAAGAACCGGCGTTTCTTCCGGCTGTTCCTGCGCAAGGAGAGCTCTCTCAAGAATAGCTTCCGTGCAGAGAATTTTTCCGGCTTCGCAATATCCGCAGTTTCCCAGATGCACTTCGGCGAATCCGGCGAGTATTTCCTGATACTCAATTGTCTGGGAAAAACCCTCTATGGTGATAATTTCGCTTTCCTTTATTTTAAAAGCGGGTATCATGCAGGCGGGGCTGACGTATCCGTTAAAGATCACCGTGCAGGCGCCGCACTGGCCTGACTGACAGCCCGGCTTGGCGCCGAATAATCTGAAATTTCCGCGGAGGATATCAATCAATCTGACTCCGGCATCTCCGCGGAAAATAACGTCTTCTCCGTTTAAAATAAAATTGATTGTCATTTTACCGCCTGCGCCGGGAGCTTTGCCGGGGATTTCGCAGAGGGCGGCTGCGTTTCATCATTCTTAATTCTCAGCATTTCCCATATCTCTTTTCTTTTTAAAGGGATTGATTTAAAACTATGATCCATTGCCTGAGAAACCGCCTGCATGAAAGCGGCCGGTATACATGTAAAGGGAAGCTCTCCTATTCCTTTCGCTTCACTCTCATCTGTTTGTAAAAATTCTATTTCGACATTAGGAGTATTAACCTGGGAAAAAATTGAAAAATTTTCATATTGATCCTCGGACAGTTTTCCGTTGACATAATCAATATTTTCAATGAATGACCATCCGAGAGCCTGCGTCACGGACCGCATGAGGCTTCTTTTGGCGCGGTGTTTTGAAATTATTTTGCCGCCGTCCACTGCAAGCCAGACTCCGCGCACAATCGGAACACATTCGACAAGATCAACCGCTACTTCGACGACAGCCGCGGCGAGAGCCGGTTTTAAAAAACCGTTTATGTCCATGACATTCCAGTCGTCATAACGAATAGAGCCGCTTTGCGGTTTTACCGACCTGCGGACTGTGATTGGCAAAGGCTCATGGAAATGCTGCTTTTTGACTGCCTGACAGCATTTCTCGACTAGCTTTGTTACAGCCGTTATATTTCTTGATGCGCACGAAGGACCGCAGTCAGGAGAATCTTCCGTTACGATGATTATCATTTCCGGTTGTATTGAAATTATTTCTGACGCGGTTTTCTGCCATATTTTTTTATAATTCTCCGGGCTTGTAATGCTTGTTTTTATTACCAGAGTGCTCTCTTTTGTGAGTGTAACCTCGACAGTGTAATTTCCCTTATCTTCTCCGAAGTGGAAAAGTCCGCTGCCCTGAAAGCCGACGGCTATTCCGATGCCCCGCGGATTTTCTCCCTTTTCGGCAGGCTTTCCTTTCCTGCTTTGTTTGAGCATTTCAAACGACGACCACTTACGGTAATAGAAGCTCATTTTCGCGGCAGTATCCAGTAAGTCGTCTCCTGTCGTATTAATCCTTGACGGCAGGAGCGCTTTCGGCTCAACTGTTTCTTTTCGTATTTGAGCAGGATCAATGTTCAGCATATCTGCGATTTGTGATACATGCCTTTCGATCGCGAATAACCCCTGCGATAAACCAAAGCCCGAAAACGTCCCCTGCGGGGGAATATTGGTTTTATACGCCCTTGCCGTCACCCTTAAATTGTCAAATTTGTATAAACCGAGGCTTCCAAGGCAAATTTGATCAAGTATTTCATTTTCGTTAACCAAGTGTGCGCCGAGGTTAACGAAAATATCTATTTCAGAGGCGGTTATACGGCCTTTTTCATCAATCGCGCTAGAAAAATCAATATGAGAGGCAAAGCGTTTCGGAGTGAAAAGAAAATCATCCTTTCTATTTAAGATCAGACGTACAGGGCTTTTAGTCACAAAAGTTCCCAAAGCCGAAAGACATGCCATAAGAGACGGATACCATAATTTTCCGTCCATGTGCAGGTTCAGCGCGGTAGGCTCCACAATGATATCTGACGCGTCCATGCCCAGCGCAAGAGAGACAGAGTTTTTTACATGATACGGCCATTGAGTGGAGGTTCTTACAACAAGATAATTGTTGTCAATCGAAGACTGATTTTTTTTTGATTTCCGCCCGTTATTTTTATTCCCGTTTTTTTCCGGTATTTCCTTCCACCATGTAACAGCTCCCGGCGGTTCCGCGTACCAATGATCCTGAATGCCCGTATTAAAACTGCCTGTTACAATTCTCCCTGTTTTTTCAAACGCTGCCTGCGTATTGCCGGTTTTAATTTCGCGGGAAACTTCGCCGGGAGAGCCATGTTTAAAAATAGGAGTTTCCTCTTCATATTTAACGATTGTCAATGCCGAGATGTTTTCCAGTTTTGTTTTGTCAGGCCCAATCAAAAGAGCTGCAGGCTCTCCGATGTAGGAAAGTTTTTCTTCGGCAAGGATTGGCAGTTTTGTATCATAGAGCCTGTTCTTCCCGGGGATATTCTTTGCGGTCAGAAGAGTGAACTGTTCGGGGAGCGGAGGAACCTCGATGCCGGTAATCGTCCCTTTCGCGATAGGGGATCTGATAATAGATGCATACATCAGATTTTCAGGGAAAATGTCTTCAAGAAAGGGAAAGGGTTCCATTATCAGGCATTATATATGAAATAATAAAGTTATTCAATGATTCTTGGACATTGTTTTATTATATTGATAATTTTTATCATTAAAAGTACAATTATTTTTGTGAAAGTAGACAATGCAATTGTTCTTGCAGCCGGTTTTGGATCGCGTTTTGTGCCTATTACTTATGAACTTCCGAAAGGGCTTATATCTGTAAAAGGCGAGCCGATGCTTGAGCGTCAGATACGCCAGTTAAAAGAAAAAGGCATAAACGAAATAGTAATCGCGGTTGGTTATTTAAAAGAAAAATTTGATTATTTGATAGATAAATACGGCGTAAAACTTGTTTTTAATCCCGAGTACGCGGTAAAAAATAATTTGTCGAGTTTGTATCATACCCGAAAATATTTAAAAAATACTTATATTCTGTCAGCCGACAACTGGATAAAAGAAAATATTTTCAATTCTGACGAAGAAAAAAGCTGGTATAGCTGCGTGTATAAAGAAGGAGCGACGTCCGAATGGTGCGTAAATCCTGATGAAACAGGGCGGATTAACGGCGTTACAATCGGAGGTTATGATTCATGGGTGATGTACGGTCCTGTTTTTATAAGCGAATCTTTTTCACAATGTTTTACAGGTAAGATCGAAGAGTATTATAAAAAACCGGGAAAAGAAAACTATATGTGGGAAAATGTTTTTATTGACGAGATAAAACATTTTGATCTTTTTATAAATAAACAGAGTTGCGATAACGTGTTTGAATTTGAAAGCATTGAAGAGCTTCGAATGTTTGATCCCGAATACTATAATAAAACTCCGAATATTATGATTCAGACTATCGAAAAAATATTTAAAATTAAAGAACACGAAATAGTTGATATAAAAAATCTGAAAGCGGGGATGACAAACAAATCTTTTGGTTTTTCCGTGAACGGAGATAACTATATTTTCCGGCTTCCCGGCGAAGGCACGGATGAATTGATCAACAGAAAACAGGAATGGGAGGCTTATTCAGCCATTAAAGACCTGAATGTTTCCGATGAAGTTATTTTTTTTGATGAAAAAACAGGATTTAAAATCTGCAAATATTATAACGCCAGAAATACAAATGCGCGTAACAGAGACGAGCTTGAAAAATCCATGGAAATCCTTCGAAAAATTCATAACAGCAAACTGAAATTAAACCATTCTTTTGATATTGAAAAAGAAATTAATAAATATTTAAATTTATGTTTAGGCAGAAAAGCGGTAAGATATTCCGACAATGATGAAACATATATAAAAATTAACTATTTAATCAGCCTTGTAAAAGATATGAAAGTTCCCCAGGTGTTATGCCATATTGACAGTAATCCCGATAATTATATACTTTTAAGTGACGGAACTGTTAAAATAATTGACTGGGAGTATTCAGGAATGTGCGACCCGATAATGGATATTTCCATGTATTCAATTTATTCATATTATTCCAAATCAGAAATGGATGATTTGCTTAAAATTTATTTACAGCGCGAACCTGACAGGAATGAAACAAAGCGGCTGTATATTTACGCGGCATTAGGCGGGTATCTGTGGGCGTTATGGACAGATTACAAACAGTCATTTGGAGTTGAATTCGGCGATTATGGCATGAAAATGTACCGCTACGCTAAAGACTATTATAATGAAATAATAAAGGGGTTCTATTAAAATGAAAGAAAAAACTACAGACATCTCGCTGCTTTTGTTTCCGTTATGTATAATCGCGCTCATTGCCGCGTTGATCTTTATTTTTCCTGAAAGATCGCAGTTCGTTATCGGAGAGTTAAACAACTTTTTTGTTAACAGGATGGGCGTCTTTTACATAGCGCTGGGGCTTTTTGTTTTGATTGCAAGCATTTGTATCGCGTGTTCAAAATACGGAAATGTAAAACTCGGCAATATTGAAAAACCCAAATACTCTGGATTCAAGTGGGGAGCGTTAATTTTCACAGCAACGATGGCGGCTGACATTTTATACTGGTCTTTAATCGAATGGGGCTATTACTATTCTGCAAACCCCGCGGGAATGGGCGATTTATCTCTGATTGAACGGCAGCAAATCGCGTCAACATATCCTCTGTTTCACTGGGGGCCGATCCCCTGGGCTTTTTATATTCTTCCCGCGACAGCGTACGCGTATATGTTTTATGTCTGGAAAGGAAAAAAACAGACATTATCAGAGGCGTGCCGTCCGATTTTGAAAGATTCGCTTGATAAAGGTTTGGGAAAAGTAATTGATATTATCGCCATTGTCGGTTTGCTGGGAGGAACCGCGACCACTTTCGCTCTGGCCACTCCTTTAATGACAAACGCGATAAATATGCTGCTTGGCACTCACGCGGATAAAACAATAACAATTATCATTTTACTATTAAACGGACTTTTGTTTACGCTTGCTGTGTTGTACGGAATGAACGCGATTACAAAACTTGCCCTTGCCAGCGTAGTAGCGTTTGTGGTTCTTCTTTCGTACGTTTTCTTTCTCGGCCCCACAAGGTTTATAATCGAAAGCGG
>Ga0209755_10006087_pt1 | contig 13474 bp, 11 predicted proteins | sample TergutCo191P1_FD_187301 | JGI IMG/M metagenome (GOLD analysis project Ga0209755, IMG submission 187301) | Cornitermes sp. P1 segment gut microbial communities from Petit-Saut dam, French Guiana - Co191P1 (SPAdes) (version 2) | ecosystem: Host-associated > Arthropoda: Insects > Digestive system... | reverse complement strand
GATGATACAGAAAGTGTTAAGTCCCGCCACAATACAGCACTATCCGTTGGCGCACCAGTGGAAAGCGGGTTCCGCATCCTAACCAAAAACGGCACAGAAAAATGGGTTCTCTCCCGTGCCAGGGTAGCAAAAACCGACAGCCAAGGTATGCCGCATATTATCGAGGGATTTTTGATATGTATTACCAAGGAAATTAAATCAGAAGCGACAAGCACGGCAAATCGCACCAATCACGATTTTCTCTCCAGCATGGGATATGCAGTGCGCACCCCCATGAACGCTATCCTGGGCTTAACCGAAATTAGTCTGCGCACACAGCTCCCCCAGCATATTCGTGAATATTCTCAGCTGGTTCGCAAAGCCGGGCACAAGCTAATGTCCGCCCTGGACAACATTGCAGATTACAAGAACATAGAAAGCGGCAATCTGAAAATTGTCATCCAAGAGTACTCGCTAACGTCACTGATAATCGAGGTAATCGACAAAGTTAAAGAACACCTGGGCGACCTGGATTTTCACGTTTTCGTAGACAGCACCTTGCCACGCACCCTTGAGGGCGATGTAGCACGTGTACAGCAAGTTCTAATGAATCTTTTGTCAAACGCCATCAAATTTACAGACAAAGGATTTGTATCGTTCTCGGTTGAGGGCGATGTCTCAGGCAACACGGCTAATCTCGTCTTTACAGTAGAAGACACCGGCCGTGGCATAAAAGAAAGCGACTACGAAAATCTTTTCAAAGCATTCACCCAGTTCGACATGAAAACCATAGAGGGTACAGGCCTTGGGCTAAACATCACCCGTGGGTTGTTAAAACTTATGAACGGGGATATCTCCATTGCATCAGGCTTTGGGGTTGGCAGTGTGGCAACCGTCACCTTACCCCAAGAAATTTGCGGAGATAAAAATCCTTTTTGCCACGTGGCAAACGCTCAAAATATAAATGCACTAATTTTGGAAGAAAATCCTGCATACGCCGCATCAATATCACGCACAATAAAAAATCTGGGTGCAAAATGCACAACGGTTTCGACGGCTAAAGATTTACTGCAAGAACTTTCTAACGCAAAATACTCGCACATTTTTGCAGATGCCCACACCTACGCCATATTTTTATGGAACGACCTGCCTGCGCTAAAACCCGATTGCGATGCAAAAATCGTCTTGATTTCCGAGAGCGAGGGCGAAGATTCTTCCGATGATTTGAGTCTGTCCAAACCCGTGTTTTGCTTGCCTGTTGCCGATATTTTTAACAATGCGGCACAAAGTGCGCTAAAAAAGATGCGCACATGGTTTATTGCACCCAAGGCAAGGGTTCTTGTGGTGGATGATATTGGTGCTAACTTTACCGTAGCAAATGCTTTCCTTATGCCGTATCGTATGAAAGTGGACTATGTTGACAGCGGAGAACAAGCTCTTGATGCGGTTAAGCAAAAAAAATACGACCTCATTTTGATGGACCATCTTATGCCGGCTATGACAGGCACAAAAGCCATTCAGCTAATACGGAAAATAACCGATGCAAATACAGATTGCAAAAACGTGCCCATAATCATGCTTTCTGCCAACAACGACCATCAGTCTAAGGAACTTTTTGCCCGAAGCGGCGCAAATGATTTCCTGCCAAAGCCCATTGTGGCAAATGCACTAAACGCCGTGGCAAAAAAATGGATTCCGAAAGAGTTGCAAAAACCGTTAACGGAAGCCGAAGTATCGGCACCCCTGCAAAGCCCAACATTTTCTATAGTTGGTGTAGACACCCTTAGGGGCGTAGTAAACTCCGGTGGTAACATTGATACCTATCTGCAGGTGCTAAAACGCTTTTATGCGCAAGGGTCGTCTATTGCGGCAAACTTGACAAAGTACGCAGACCTTTGCGATATGGAGAACTATCGGGTACACGTACACGCTCTTGCAGGGCTTTCTGCAAGCATCGGCGCAGATGAAATTGCTAGTGCGGCGTACCGGATGGAAATTTCGTCCGCAAAAGGAGATGCTGATTTTGTTTGTCCCAACACGCCAGTTCTTATATCCGGCCTCGAAAACTTGCTTAAAAACATACAGCCCGTGGTAAGCGGGGTTACAACGGAGGCCTCAAAAAAAGCTGCATCCGAAGTGGACAAAAAGAAAATACTCATCATAGATGATACGGATGTTTATTTGTTTATGCTGGACGAAATTCTTGCAGACACCTACGAGACACTTTCCTGTTTGGACGGTGAGGACGGGCTGGAAACCGCAAAGCTAACCATGCCAGATTTAATCCTTCTGGATTTGATTATGCCGGGAAAATCCGGATACGAAGTCTTGGAAGCAATAAGAGCCGACGAAAAACTGAAGCACGTTCCGGTGGTTTTGATGTCGGCGGCACAGCAGGATAAGGAAAGGGGGGCATCCCTCGGTTCATCGGGCTACATTCAAAAACCGTTTGAAGCGGCGGTAGTTAAAAGCACCATAGATTCTATTATTAATTAGGAGGAATGATTATGCAAGTGCTGAGAAACATGAAGACAAGTGCAAAACTGTTTTTAGGATTTGGGTTGCTTATGGCGATTTTGGCGATAGTTTCGATTTACGCCGCCACAAGCATGGCTCAAAATCAGCGGGCGGTTCAAATGTTCCAGGCGTATCCAACCCAGCGGTATAACAATATCCAAGAGGTTTACGCAAGCATTATCGAGCTTAGGCGGCTAGTTGCAACTATGTCGTTCCGTTTGGGAGATGCGCAAGCCCTTAACACATTGCGCAACGATGCAAGGCAGGAATTTAACCAAATTACCACGCTTCTTAACGCAAACCTTGACAGCCTACGTCGTGACCCGATGATTTTACCGGAAAGGCAAGCTGCGCTTATTGCGGAAACAGAGGGTGTGCTGAACCTCATAACCAGCTACAACAACACCGTGGTAGAGGGAATGTTTAACACCGCCCTTGCGGGAATTGTGGGTGACACACAAAGCCGTAACCAAGTTGAAGCCGTGTTTGCAAGCGGAATTGTGTACGCAGGGCAAATGGTTACTGCAGTAACTTCGCTGTCGTATAACACAAGCACAACCATTGCACTTCGTGTTGCAGAAATTGATGCGACAACTTCCAGCACAACCAACATGGTGATTTTGCTTACCGTTATCGCTATTATTTTAGGTATTGTAATTGCGATTGGTATTTCAAGCGTTATTGCGACACCGCTTAAAAAGCTGGCCGTGCTGGTAGATGACGTTGCAAACGGAAATCTTCACATGAACATGAACCGTGCCGCACTGGCTACAGATGAAGTTGGTGAGGTAACAGGGACTGTGTATGATTTGATTGATACGATTAAGCGACTGGATTCTGAAATTACGACGTTCACCAAAAACCTTGGAGAACTTGGCAATCACGATTACCGCATCGACCCCAAGAAATTTAACGGTGCGTACAGCGAACTTGTTACGGGCATAAACAACTCTGTTGATGCCGCAGACGAGGAAAGCTGGATTATGATGGATGCGCTTAGCAACATCGGCAAAGGAAACTTTGACTTCACACACAAACGCTTGCCAGGTAAGCGTGCAGTTGTGAACGATAGGTTGGACGAGTTCCTCTCGCATCTTAACAATGTAATGAACAGCATTGACATTATGATTTCGGCCGCCGCAGACAAAGGCGATTTGCACTTTGCCCTGGATACAAAAGGCTTTACCGGCGGATGGTTGCGGATTCTTGAAGGGCTTAACCACATTGCAGAGGAAGTTGACAAACCCATTGTGGAAATTAGGGACGTTATGGCAAACCTTTCTAAGGGTATGTTTGACAAAAAAGTTGTGGGCAAATACAACGGTGATTTCAAAGCCATGCAGGATTCGGTTAACCTCATGATAGACAATCTTGCAAGCTATGCCCAAGAAATTGCGGAAACAATGACCGCCATTTCCGAAGGTGATTTGACACGCACAATTGACCGTGAGTATGTTGGTGCGTTCTCGCAAATGAAAGCTGCAATCAACAACATTTCCAAGGTGCTTCACAAAGCCATGGAGGAAATTACCCTTGCGGCAAAATATGTGCTTGAGGGTGCAACAAAAATTACCTCCAGCGCAATTGAACTTGCCGATGGTTCGTCTGCACAGGCGGCATCTTTGGAAGAGTTGCACTCCACTGTTGATATGATTAACAAGCAAACGCACAAATTTGCCGATAACGCAAAAGAGGCAAACATCCTTTCCGAAAAATCTACCACAAACGCCGGCGAGGGTAACGAGGCCATGAAGCAAATGCTTTCGGCTATGATGGGCATAAAAGATTCTTCCAGCAATATTTCACGCATCATCAAAGTTATCCAGGACATTGCGTTCCAAACAAACTTGCTTGCGCTTAATGCCGCTGTTGAAGCCGCACGTGCGGGCGAACACGGCAAAGGTTTTGCCGTTGTTGCGGAGGAAGTACGTAGCCTTGCCGCACGCAGCCAAGATGCCGCCGCAGAAACAACCAACCTCATAAACGATTCTGTACACCGTGTTGAATCCGGCACAGATATTGCGCAAAAAACATCCGAGTCACTTGACGCAATTGTTACCAGTGCAGACGAGGTAATGGTTCTTATCAGCAACATCACCAACGCCGCCGGCGACCAGGCAGAGCTTATTGCAAACATTTCCGGCACGTTGCTTACCACTGCAACAACTGTTCAAAACAACTCGAAATATGCGCATGAATCTGCCGCAACAGCGGAGGAATTGAACTCCCAGGCAGAAATGCTTCAACAGCTTGTAGCGTACTTCAAACTCTAAAAGCGGGCACGGCCTGCAGCGAAAACCGAGGACACATCTTCGAGCATTCGCATTCTCTCGAAGCCGGGTTCAGTTTCCTGGCCGCAAAAAAAGAACCGGTTGGTTTTTGCCAATCGGTTCAGACTGCGGACAAACTTCCTTACAGGAAAGCAGAAGCCAAAGCCCCGTCGGGAAATACTTTTCGGAGACGGGGGATAGTGCTGTGCGCATCACCCGTCTCCGAAAAGTTTTTCCCGAGGTAGGGGCGACAACCCCCGTTTGTCTTCACTCTAAACCGATTGGTTTTTGCCAATCGGTTCTTTTTTTGGGAAACCCGGCAGTGGGGTGAGAGAATTCGGACGCTCGAAAGGGACTTTTGCAAAAATGAACTGGTTAGTCACACCAACCGGTTCGTTTTTGATTGTATTATGCTTCGAAGAGTTTACGCATCATTATAAATTGGTCTTCGTATGTAGAAAAGCCGTCGAAGTGGAAGTTTTGGGAGGTGAATTTTTCACGGATTTCTTTTGCCGCTGTGAGGACTTCTTTTTCTTCAGGGGAGAGACCGTCTGTGCCGGCTAGTTTTACCGTTTCCAGAAGCTCGTGTTCTTTGTAAAGTATGCGGAGGATTTTTTTGCGATACGCCGAAAATAGCGGGTTCACGTTTTCATTTAGCCAGCCGTCCAAAGTGGGCGAGTAGCCGCTGTAGCTGTTTAGCGGGTTTATTGCGGGAAACTGCCGTGCATATGCAAGATTGCGGTCTAATGCCCAGAAACAGCGGGTAAAGCGTTTTGTGTGCAGGGTAACAGGTTCGCTGAAATCCCCGCCTTGGGGCGAAACCGCACCGATTATTGTAATGCTGCCGGTTGTGCCGTTCAAATTTTTTGTACAACCCGCACGGGAATAAAACGCCGCAAGTCGTGTGGCAAGGTAGGCGGGATAGCCTTCTTCGGCGGGGATTTCGGCAAGGCGGGCGGCAAGCTCCCTAAGGGCTTCCGCCCAGCGGGATGTTGAATCCGCCATAATTGCTACGTTGTAGCCCATGTCACGATAGCATTCCGCAAGGGTGATGCCCGTGTAAATGCTGGCTTCCCGTGCCGCCACAGGCATATCCGATGTATTGGCATAAAATACAAAAGGGGTTCTATGGAAAACGGCGGAAACTCACGGTTTTTCGGTTGTCCTAAGAGTAGCAAGCAAAGAAGAAGGCGTGGATATGCCTTCTTCTTTGCTTTATTTTGCTTTATTCTACACAATTCGCCTTTCGGCAATTATTTTGATTATTCAGACGATTCTGGTTGTTCATTCGGTTTTGTTTCCGCTTGCTCATTTGTAGCATTATCCTTTTTATTTTTATCTTTATCTTTATCTTTGTCCTTATCCTTTTTACCCTTGTCTTTATCCGTATCCTTTTTTTCCCTTTTCTTTTTGGCGTGTGTCGTTTCGTCATACAGTCTATCACGGATTATTTCAAGTTCTACATCATTAAACTCCTCTTTCTGTTTACGACTGATTACAGATTTTATTTGATACTTGCGTGTTCCGTATACTATCAATTGTGCATGGTGGGCTATAAGACGCTCTAAGTCAATTTTGCGGGCTTTAGACATTGGCAGGACTGATTCATCATAGCGGGTCTTTTTGCCGTTTATAGAGGTGAATACAACGGCTTTGGCAAGGTCTACAAAACTGTTGAATGTTGCCCCCTCTAATTCCTTTAGTGTCTTTATATCAATAGAGGGGATATATTTTACTTGTGGTCTTCTTTTCTTTTTATCTGTTGTTTTATCGTCATCGCTTGGCGGTTGGTCTGGTGCGTTTTCGCTTACGGTTGTTGTGTCTTGTGGTGGTTTACTCGCTTGTATTTCGCCTTTATTTTCAATATTTTGATTGTTTTCGCTAGTGTTTTTGCCTTCACCTGTCAAATTTTTTGCGTTCTCGTCATTATTCACTATGGACAACCCCTTATACGCCTATTCATAAATTCCGATAAAGTCAAATATTTAGCGGAAAACTAAAATTATATCGGTTCACTTTCGGCAAATTAGAATTACTTAAATTTATGAGGGGTAAAGGGAAATTATTACAAAGAAAGAATCGGGGTTTAATCCGATTCTTTCCTTAGTTCAAGCCAATTTGCGTTTCCCGCTGTCTTGTATATCTTAATGTATTTATTCACGCTTTGACGGCTCATGTTACATAATCTGGCAAGTTCTGCCTGTGTGAGTTGTTTTGCCGTATATTTGGGGTAATGTTTTAGAAATTCCGTTGGTAAGTTGTCAATAGTTGTTTCTGGTCTGCCTAATGTCGCTCCCTTGGCTTTTGCGTTTTCCATGCCCGATTTTACCCGCTGACTAATCATGTTTCTTTCCATTTCTGCGAATACACCCATCATTTTTAACATTCCGTCTGTCATGGGGTCTAATCCGTTTCTACAATCTACTTTGAATGTGCCTATAATCAATTCCAGTTTCATTTCCTTTGCTATCTCGATTATTTCACATAGTTGTTTTGTTGAACGTGTAAGACGGCTTACCTCCGTTGTGGCTATGGTGCAACCCTCTTTGACGATTGCTAACAGTCTTTCAAGTTGCACACGGTCTGCCTTCGTTCCGCTTTCGTATTCAAAAAATATATTTTCGTTTGGTATTCCCATTTTCCGCAATTCACGCTTCTGGCGTTCAACGTCCTGCTTGCTTTCGTTTGTGGAACAACGTGCGTAACCATACATCATAATCGGCAACCCCTTTGTTTTTTGTTGGTAGGGATATTGTAACTCCGATAAAATGAAATGTCAACAAAATGGTTAAAATTATTTCATTGACACTTGATAGCGGTTTCATGCGATTTTTAGTGTCCAGTTTGGGTCTTCTTCGGTTGTATTTTCGTGTCAAGGTAAAGAGTTGATTTCTTTGACATGATTTAATGCGATATTCTAACTTTAATATAATCGCTGGAAAATATCGGAGCGGAATTTCCCTGCCGTGCCTCCGTTATCCTTTACGTTTGTATTTTTGTCTGAAACTATCCCCCCCTCTACCTATAATCACATAGAGGGCATAACCACAAAATAAATAGAAAGAAAAAGATATTGATTACATGATGATTTATTTTACGTCGGATAATGTGCAACCATTTTCTTCTGCCTTGGCAGTCTATGCCGTTGTATATGGCTGTAATTCGTCTATAAGGCGGTTAAATTGCTCTTCTGTTAGTTCTATAGTGGTTTTATAATCAACCTTTGAAAAATCGCTGTAAGGCTTTATTTTTAGCGTAAAATCAGTATACAATTGAGTATCTAAAACCTTTACCCCGCTTATTTTTTCTATTGTTTTTATAAAGGCTCTCGCCAGTTCGTCTGATTGTATGCCGTTTTCGGTTAAATGGTTTAATTGCATTGTTTATTTCTCCTTTCCCTGCTCTGTTTTCCTGTCAAAAAATCCGTAAAATAATAATATAATAAAACAATATTACATATTATTTTTCGGAAAATTTATATGATACAAAGATTTATGATTGTGTCTATATCATTCTTATAGTGCTTTAATGTCGCTTTAGTTGTGGATATATAATCATATCCTATAACAAACTTGAAACGCTTTATAATATTACTGTTTAATTCTTGTTTGCAACGTGCTAAAAAGCTATCGTTTATATTTGTAGGGGTAAAACCGTTTGATAGGGCAAACTCCCAGCATTTGTATATATTATGGTGGTTAAGTCCTTTCTTGCTCATGTCCATCTTCAAGCATTCGTTTGATAATTCATAGGCTTTGGGGTAATAGTTATTAAATATATCTAATGCGGGATTGAAATAACGCTCCTCCCAAAATGGTATATTGTTTGGCTTTAGTTTAGTAATGATATATTTCTTTTCTATCTGTTTTCCATATACCCATAGTTTTTGAGTATCAACCTTGTATTTTGAAAGTGTTGGAATACGGTTAAAATGCAATTCGTTTACTGTTTTTGAAAGAGTTGCAATAGTGCTTTCAAAATATTCTGGTGATTGTATCTTATGCTTTTTACAGAATGTAGATAGTTTTTCCTTTGAAAATGCTGTTGCTCTTAGCTCTATATAATTTTTAGTCATATATCCTAATCCCGCAGTTAAGTCTGTATGAGTTTTTAGGAATGTATTTGTTCCGCTTGCGTGTTCTTTGTTTATCATGTTCTTTAGTAATGTTGAAAAGTATGGTTCATAATCCGAAGGGGTATTATCGTTTTCTTTTGTATTTCCGTTATTCCTACCATTAGCATAAACTTTGATTATTTTATACCTTTTTCGCTTTTGGGCTTTTGGGATATATTCTTCTATATCTGCATATGGCTGTAATGCTGGTAAAACTGTTTCTTTTTTGTAATTATGCTGTGCTTTTGTCTTTGGTATCTTTTCACCATTTGATAATAAAAGTTTTTCACACATTTTTGATATACTTAAATTGTCTACGCCTTCATACTTTTGTAATGTGTCCATATCGGGGAATAAGTCTTGTTTCATGCAATACCTCGTTTGGGTAATAAAAAAGTGCCAAAATCCCTCTAATTTATTTTGGGGTTTTGGCTTTTCTTTTTTATTTATTTTTCTTTATGGTAAATTATAACATAAAATTTGCTTTTTGTCAAAAAATGTATAATCCGTATATGTTACTTCTCAATCCCTACAAACCCCGCTATTTCCCGTTTATATTGCTTAAACTCTTTAATCATATTGAGTATATACCGCTTCTCTATCTCATTTAATCCGTTTAGGTCAAGCAACTGTTTTTCGTAAAAATTCAAACTTTCCGATAATAAATAATCCATGCTTATATGCAATGCGTTACATAATTTTACAATCGTTGAAATGCTTGGGTGTCCTCCGTTATTGATTTCAATTCGTGCAATAAAATTCTCCGTTATATCAACGGCTTCTGCAAGTTCTTTTTGTGTCATGTTCCGCATTTCTCTGATTTCCTTTAGCTTGCTTCCAAAATCTGTATAATTTATGACTTCCTCGCCTTTGGTTTTGTTAGACATAGGGCTTCCCTCCGTGCTTGATACATTCTTGCTTAATCTTAGACACGGATTAGAAAACATCATATTTCAAATACGGAAAGAATACTTGACTGATAATGTATTGTGGTGTAAACTCTTTCCAATGCAGGGAAAATGGGAGGGCTATGGTTATCTTTCGGATGCTTTCTTTGGGCTTATGCTATTGAGGGTGATTTTACCTTTAACAAGCGGGAAAAATAATAAAATTTTTGGAGGGATATTGACATGGTTGTGATTATAGTTATTACTTTAGTTGTTGTGTTGCTCTTTGTAATATTCTCTAAGCTAATATATAAGGTTGAGCAAAATGTTGAGCAAAAGATAAAAACGCAGGATGATACAAAAGTTAAACAACGTGGAAAGTTATTTACCCAAGTGGTTGATACAATGATTAACCGAAAAAAAACTAATACTGTTTACTGGCACAGCATGAAACATACAAATTCAACACAGGCATTGTATGTATGGCGTTCGGGTTCAAATTTATGTTTTATTCCTTACTATTACAGAAGCAGTTCAGGGGATTTCAAAACAATAATTGATACTCACTTTAAGTCCGACACGCCAGACGAAAAATTTAAGGTTTTCATGCAAGATGTTCAAAACTTTACCACTAACTTTAGTGGTGGGGCATTATTCACACGAAAGATACCTATAGATAAAATCATATTTTGTGGTATGGCAGGAGATGTTAGGGATAAATATAATCCTGTAGATGGTAAAGGATTTTCAACTAAAGGAGCAGTTGTAGGCGGTCTTTTAGCAGGTCAAACTGGTGCTATGATTGGTGGAATGAGAAATACAAAACCGTCAACATTTACAGTGTCTGAAGTTGATACTCGCTGTATGGAATTGCACATAATGGGGTATACTAACCCATTCAAGTTTGATGCAAGTGATTTTAGTATTTTTTATGAGTTGATTCCAGAAAAATGCAAAACATGATATATGGCAACAAAAACAAAAAACCGCCTTGACTATGGAATAATCCATAATCAAGGCTTTTTATTTACCGTTAATTTTCTTAACGGCTTTAGTCACGGCTGTATCAATTATCTTTTCTATTTGTTTCTGTAGCTTTTTTTCGTCTATCTTTACGTTAAAATCTAACTCTAATTCATGTTTAGGGTGATTCCATAATCTCAACTGGCAATCTCTTATGTGCATAGGGTGTAAAGTTCCCATTATATCAATCCTCTTTCGGTTTTATATTCTCAATGACTATATGCTAAAAATCAGTAGAAATAATTGGAAATGACAATGCCCGCTACATATGCAAAAAATTTTTAGAATAAAAAAGACAAGGATAATACTGCGTTAAATTCAAGGGGTTTACACCATTGGTATATATTGCGGTGTATACTGTCATTTTTTTACTTTTACAAATTTTTGAGGGTATCATATCACAAAAATTTTCTAACTTTGACATATTCAAAAATTGATAGAAAGAAAAAGAGAAGCCCCGCTACATCATGCCGATATATGCCCGCTACGCCCCGCCCGCTTGCGTCTTTACCGCAAATATCCCGCATATACTTTACTATCTCATATGTGGTAGGTGTTCCCATGCTTTCAAGCGAACAAGAAGCATTGCTTTACATAGACGATAACAAGCCCGCTTTACTTGATGAATTAGAGGGTGAACAAATAAAGACGATATACACCAACGTCAATACACGAATAAACATAATGAGGAACGGCAAACGCCTTCTAAAGTTTATAATCCGCTTAGAGGGCAAGAAAAAGAAGTTGACTTTTGGTGAGTATCGGAGTTAGGCTGGGTTTATCCAAAATAACAAGGAGGTTTTACCTTATGAAATGTAGTATCTATACTCGTGCGTCAACGGACGAACAAGAAACAAGTATCATCAATCAACAAGCGTATTTCAAGGATTACATTGAAAGGCATAATCTGGAATTATACGATATTTACACGGACGAAGCCTTTAGTGGAACAGAAACAAGTAAACGGCTTTCATTTCAACGGCTGTTAGAGGACGGCAAAAACAAGAAATATGATGTACTACTTGCTAAGTCATATTCACGCTTCGGACGCAACCAGCGAGAAACGCTTACCGCTTTAGCGGAATTGTTTGAAAACGGTATACGGATTATATTTGTCGAAGATGGTCTTGATTCCTTGCGTGATAAGGGGCAGTTTGGCTTGTTTGCTTGGCTTGCTGAACAAGAAGCACGAAAAATAAGCGAACGTATAAAAATGACTTGGCAAATTTACAACAAAGAGGGGAAAGTTCACAATACAAGAGAAACATTTGGATATAATTATAACCCCGCTATAAAAAACTTTGTTGTAAACGAAAAAGAAGCAAAAACGGTGAGATTGATTTTTGAAATGTATTTGAATGGGGACAGTCTAAAAACAATAGCGGTGTATCTAAATAAAAACGGCTATCCCACTAAAAATCATGGTAGGTGGTATCCTACAATGATAAAAACGCTTGTAGTCAATCCGTTTTACCTTGGCACTTTAACACTTGGAAAGTATCGCAAAATTGACGTTACTATAAAAAAATCTGAAAATGTCAATAAGAAGGACTGGTTCATTCACGAAAACAACCACGAAGCCATAATTCCCGAAGATATATTCCAAAAGGTTCAAGAGGAATTTCAAAAACGGTCTGAATACGCAACGCAAAACATTAGACTAAAACATAGTGCAAGATACTTGTTTTCAAACTTGATAAAGTGTAAACTATGCGGAGTATCGTGTGTTGCGGAAAGAACAAAGGTTGCAAAACGAATGTCATATGTTTGTAGGGAATACAGACATTTTGGCGTGGGGTGCGGTCACAAACGTAACGGTATCATGGAATACATCTTACTTGCAAGCGTCAAAGAACAACTCCAATTATTGGAAAAAGACGATTTCAAGGCGGTAAGGGATTTTTACAAACACGATAAAGAAACAAAACGGCATGATACGTCAAAGTTAGACGTTTCAACGCTCGACAAGCAATTAGAGGAACAAAAACGGCTCGGAAATTCATTACTTGCGTTATTCACGGAAGGCATAATAGGCAAGGAACAATTCAAAATACAAAACGATTCTATTGCCGAAGAACTAACCAAACTTACCGCCCAACGTGAGGAGTTGCTAAGAGAACAAAATAAAATCGTTGTCCATGTAGACAACGAAGGGGAACAGATAGAAGCCATAACGGAATTACTGGAAAAAGATGTTTCGGAATGGACTAATGAAATGCTGAAAAAGGTTATCGCACAAATTAACCTTGACATGAGTAAAAACGAGATAGAAATAATTTTTTGCTTTTCAAATTCAAGCAATTAACCCCGCCCAGACGCTTTGGGACAAGCAATAATTACATAGTATCATTTTTGAATTTTGTGCATTGGCAATTAGCACCGTGCGGGACAAAAGCGGCAAATTTGTGTAGGGGTCGGTAAGGCGTGCGAAACTTTCCAGCACATCTGTCATTTCGTTGCCACGCTCGCCACAACCTATGTAGGCTTGTGTCAAGCAATGACCGCAAAAAAATTTGCGGTTTCGTTTGGGCGTGAAAAGAGCGATTGCCGTGGTGTGCAAAAAGCTCCTATCCATAGACGGAAAAACACAACGCGGCAACGGAAATATAACACAAAAAGCGAATCACATCGTAAGTGCAGTAGACGAAAATGGTTTTTGCGTTGGCGAAAAGTTGGTTGCAAAT
>Ga0209755_10006086_pt1 | contig 13475 bp, 13 predicted proteins | sample TergutCo191P1_FD_187301 | JGI IMG/M metagenome (GOLD analysis project Ga0209755, IMG submission 187301) | Cornitermes sp. P1 segment gut microbial communities from Petit-Saut dam, French Guiana - Co191P1 (SPAdes) (version 2) | ecosystem: Host-associated > Arthropoda: Insects > Digestive system... | reverse complement strand
GGGGGGGAGAGAGAGAACAAAAGGTCCTTGCTCTTGCATACTCAAGTCATTTATTCAGTTAAAACACAGACAACAGACAGAATTGTAGGAAGAGAAAATACAGGAAACACAGTACGTATATAATTGACAGAGACTCAAGAGGAGTACTTACGGAATGAGAGAGGAGAACGGAGATGGTTTATATTGCAGAATAACCAACCCTGCAGGAAACATCAGTGACAAGAGAAAGTTATGAAAACAGGAACTACACTTATTGTAATTGAGTGATAACAATGCAACTTCTACACATCTGAAATCCCATTCAACTAGTTCTTTAAAGTATATGAAGTGTGGCGCTTCCACACAGATGCTCCAATACAGGTAGCATAATTGTCATGACAATCCATACTCAATGAACTTAAACCCATACCTGTACGTAACGGGAATTTCATTTTTCTGATCACACACAAATGCAAAAACTGTAGTGTCTACACCATGAGCTTGGAAAATTTTAGGAGCACACTAAAATATTTTGTAGCTAAACATAAAGCAAGAATAAACTGCAACACTTAACAGGATCCTCCATGGAAATTCATTCTCATCACACTGGTAAATACATTTTCGTTGCATAAATTATCACAGCATTTACTTATGTCTCTTTATAGTCCACGAATATAACAGAAATAAGAAAGAGCAAAGATGTATTTTACTGATAATTAATTAGTGTTAAAATAAATAGGAATCCAGAGATGAACACACTCTAATATTATAAAATGATCAAATTTCTTACTTGGGATATAATACAACAGTATGAAATTTTAAAAAAAGGATGTTGTAAAGAACAGATCAATCTCTTTCACATTAACAAGAATTATGAATATTCTAGCCCCTGCCAATTTTTGTATTTTCTCACCTGATGTTGACCCATTAGGGATGAAATATATAGCATTTAAAAACAAATACTGTTTTTATATAAAGAATAGCTGTGTTGACTGTAACACCTTTAATATACTGAGTTGCTGAAACACAGTGGGATGTCCACTCTTAAAGTTGCTCAAATTTGCCCACCCAGACAATGATATCTACCTTATCTTTCGTTGTGTTGTATGTTTCTGCTATTAAATCTGCCACAGCATTCTGGCCCAAAAACAGTGTGTTCCAGTTGTGAGATGAGGCAGCTTCAGCCTTCTTCTTCAGTAGCTGCTTCTGTTTGAATGTCAGTCCTTCTACTCACAAGAGAAATCTTTCCTTAATTATCATCCAACAGGCTTACAGTACAATCCCTAACAACATATAAACCAACAGGAAGAATTTGTATGAACTTCATGCCATATGTATCTACCTATCTTTCTACAGTAATACTTTGTACTGGCTAATTAACTGTTAATATTAGTTACAGATGCTTTGTAAGGAAAAACATCAACAAACAACCAATCCATTTTTAAAAACTGGACCGTTGAGGAATATTCACACAGTACTTTGTGCCATTCATATTCAACATATTCTCACAATCAGTAAGTTGCCAATCCCACAATGGACCCATAACCTTTCATTTCTTTTCATGGTGTTGTTACAAACACAGTTTTGTGCTAATACTTAATACTACACTGTTTTAAAGAACAAGGAATAAATCAAATAAACCACAACTTATAATTGATACACATGAAATCAATAGCTAGGAAGCAAGTTCTTTAAGTTCTTTCAAGCAGATACAAGTCTTCTGCGGCATTATGCCATGTCAAGTGATAAACACATACTGATGTTTCAAAGGGTTAGTGCCTTCATCTTAAAGGCCGTTACACAATGATTACTATTTACCAGTTGACATGGCACAACATTTCAGAAGACTTAAATCTTCACCAACATTGCTATGAGAATCTCAAATTTCACATTATTTCATTAACTTATTTTATATTGTTATGTTTTACCCTTTTCCATGAGTTCTTCCAAGGACTGCTTGGCTTTGCCTGGAAGTAAATGAAGCATACGGCCATGGAATATAGAACCATCCAATTTCATAAATGCTTTGGCTGCATTCTCAGGAACAAGAAATGTCACAACAGCATAGCCTTTCACTTTTCTTGTATTACGATCCACAGGTAATATAACTTCAGTTACTGGACCTAAATAAAACGTTCGTTTTAATTTATGAGGAAGGTCATGTATCCAGGTCCCATTCCATCAAAAAAAGATGAGCTACCTTAATAAGTTTTTGATCACATAGATTCTAGGAAATATCTCTTGTGGATAACAGGGATTTTATATCAAACACCACGAGCAGCACCATTACTTTCACATTAAATACAGCTATAAGGTTTAGGGAGGGAAAGGACAGATAAAGACAGAGGAGGTGCAGAAGGGAGATTACATTACTACACAGTGAAAACATTTTTGTTAGTTTTGGCATGAAAAGATAAATAAATTAAAGCAGTATGTATATTTACCCATCCAATTCATTCAACATTTATACACATTTTCTACAATTTATCATTCAGCCACGCTAAATAAATTAAATTTTCACAAGTTCTCATTTAGAGATAGCACCTGATTAAACAAAATATTTTACTAGTCTACTGGAAGAATCATTTGAAACTGGGAAATTTCAGGAGAAGGCTACAGCTACATGACATGAAAAATACTACTTGCCTCCTCTGACATATGGAACAGAAATCAGGTATCGGCTACGAGAAATGTGAGCAGATTACATGCATAAGCCATAAAGTTTTTAATGCATATACTGTGTAACTTTATACCATTTTTATTACAACCAACTAATATATAAATATATGTCACAATATTTTCTCTTTATATAATGTTCACTGCTAGATGTTTGAAACCTCTGTGTCATCCTCAGGGAGTTTCAAAACTTGTGCTTCGCAAAGTTATGTAAGTTCTTAGAATTAAAACTGTTAAAATTGCAATTCCATAAAATTATTAGATTAAAATATTATTTGGTCATTGCTGAGTGATACAGCATAGTATGTGCGACATCACAATATCTTGCAAAAGCAGTGAGTTTATGTGGCTGCACATATAATCTGCAACAAATATGTAAATTAATGTATGGATATATGGGTGCATTATCATGATCATAGATATTGAATTTATGTACAGATGGACCTACCCCTTGTTACTGTTGCTTGTTTGCTAGTCTGGTGTGTACTGAGTTGGGGTAGGTATCGGGCTATGTGACGTGTCATCTTGTTACGCTGGCCAAATTCAATATCTATGATCACGATATAGCACCCACACATCCACGCATTAATTTTCATATTTAGTGCAGATTGTATATGCAGTCACATAAACACACTGCTTTCGCAAGATACTGTAACGTTGCACAGACTATACTGTATCATTCAGCGACGACCAAGTAACATTTTAATCCAATATTTTTTTGGATTGTAATTTTAACACTTTCATTTCTAAGAACTTATGTAACTTAGCAAAGTACAAGTTTTGAAACTCCCTGAGGATGACACAGAGGTGTCAAAACATGTAGGAGTGAACATTATATAAAGAGAAAATAATGATATATATATATTTGTGCATTAGTTGGTTGTAAAAAATGCATAACCATAAAGTTGTTATTGTATGTACTTTCATAAACCTGAATTACTTCTTCTCATAATAGCCCCATAATAACATGAAACAATCATGATCATCACTAACTTGGACAATCAGAATTAAAGAGTGACATCATGAAATTAAATTACAACTACCAAAGGAATTTCCTGAATTTCTTATCACTACATACAAACAACCACACTAAGAAAGGTCTACAAATTTAATTCCAGAAAGTTAATTCTATGTGTATCATGCAGCTTCAAGCAATATGGGTTTAATGAAGTTACCAATAGCCCTTCTCAACCTTGTAACCTTTCACCAGTCACATGCATTCAGATGCTTAATTTATGTTGCCCAAAAATATTCTAAAACTGACAATATACTGGGGTATGCTAGTTTAGGAATTATTTAAATGATACAAGCAACAAATCACAATATTTCATAAAAACCACAACTCCAGCACAGTATTAAAAAATGACCATGACAAGACACTAAACCAAGGAAAGGGTACTGGTACATACATGTATAATGCATACATAATTACTGGATTCCTCAGAGTGTTTAAAAAAAATGAGACATGGGGTAGGCAACGTTATCTCTGTGCACAAGATGAAGGCATATGGGGCATGTGGGTGCAGATCCACTCATTCTTAACCTTGACAATAGATGAGGAGAATGGTCAGTGTCACACCCTTGCTCATATGTCCAGCCCACAGCATAATCAACATACTGATTATGATATTCCAACTCACATTCATTAAATTTTGTCTTCATTCAAAAATAAGATGTCAATAAATATTTAGGGGAAAACAATGTGAAGGAATACATATAAGTGGGAGTAAAAAAAAGTGAGCAAAGATTCAAGATGAGAACTACTGGAAGGGTTTGTCACAGGATGACACATACGTGAGGAAATGCCAATTCAGTAAATCCTGATTTTACTTTCCCACATTTTGTGTTTTCTGGTATTGCATGCATGTTTCATACAGTCTCAGCGAAATGCCCATAAGAACCATGTTTCCATGGCCCATGGCCCCACACATAAAAGTAAAACTGGTGTGTTACTGCATGTACTAATAATGCTAGCATAACACGACACTGTTATAGGAATAAAATATACACCATTTAAAAAAGCTGCAGTTATGGACCTGGTAGTTTCAGGTACAAGGTTAGCACATGAACACCTGATGCCTGCCTTGACTAAAAGCTACTGATGTTGGAAGTGTGCAAGTATTTGGGCTGATTTTAAAGAGAACAGTCGTGTCTTATGGTGTAATACATGCTGTACACAAAAGGTCAGACCTCTTTTACTAACTTTCAAATGGAAGTTATGAAATTATCTTTGATACAATTAACATTTCAGGGTTTACTATGGGTGAATAACGTACAATGAAAACTCACCAAATTTACTGAAAAGTTGTTCAATATCATCCTCAGTGACTGTGTAAGCAAGATTTCTAACAAAAATTCTTCCAGACTCTGCAATGGTCTCTTCATTCCTCAAACTTTCCTCTTGGTCCTTCCACTTATTCCAATCCCATTCTGTTGCAGTTTTTGATGCAGTGTTTTTTGCTACATACTTTGTTACCATTATCCTCTTTCCAGCTGTGTACAACAAAAACAAATCATTGATTCAATTTTGTGTGCTGTAATATCTGTTTTGTTGCAGACATAACTCAAACCCTCACCTTCTAGTGGCTCGTCTGGACCTTATTTCCTTATTCTACAACCATCTACTTCACATATGAGAAAATTTTACATAATATAAATCCAAATGTTTTCTAATTTTCTGCATTTTAAACTCAAATGGAGCTGTATGCAAATTAAAGATGGACACTGCACTCATCAGAAGAATAAAAAAGTAGTTATTAATAAATCTGGGACATAGGCTCTTAAAAAACACAACAGAAAAATTACCGTGTATGCAAGCAGGCACGTGGATTTTAGTAGATAAAATGGGAAGCATGACACAAAGGAGGTTACAAAGCTCAGCTCTAGTGCTACGTAACAGGACTTCTTCTCCACACTTTCACAACAAGGGTTTACAAATAATATAGCTTTTAAGCATATCCCTCAGTTTGATTTCACTTATTCACACAACAGGCATTTAAATGTTTTCTCTGTGATTTTGTACAACCACCCGCAGTCACATTTTATGTGAGTGATGCACTTCTGAAGACTTTGAAAAATTTATGACAAATTTCTGAATAGTAAAGGTAAAGTTGGAGGGATGCATTCTTGGAGTGCATAAATCGCCATCCGTAGTATTGTATTTCTGCTTTTCAACACAATATTTAATAATAAAATTGAATTTAATGAAGATTTTATTAACCAATGTAGTACAATGCCGGAAAAGATCATTAATTCTAAAGACAATGAAGGAAGAGGAGATGCAAAAGGAGACCAATTAGGATATACTACAGCCCACTTGATGATAAAGGCTGGTGTAAGGACTTTTTTCTTCAGTTTTGGATTTGCAATACTTCAAATTTTGCACATAAAGCAAGCCGTATTAATATTTTATACAAAGCACAATTACAAATTTGCATAAAATGCCAACACACTGTACCTAAATCCTAAATTTCAGTTTCTACCTGCCAAGTATCTGTGCATTAGACATGAAACTATGAATTGTATCAGGTATCTGCACTGAGCCATGATCAGACACGGGGCTCCATATTTACATAACGATGATGTTAGTCCGCTGGGCGGTGACCAATCATAAAACACGTATTGAAAGTACTGTGCTGTTTACAGGGTACAATTCACTGTTCTAATGAATGTGTACAGTGCATTTAAAACCATGAACACTACCAGTGGATGTCTTTCACATGTCACCATACTAATATCTGATGTTAAGTTATGACAGCTTCAACAACTAGTTGAATCCAGCCACACCTTCACAACCTACTTCTTTAAAATCTATTGTAACACCATTCTTCCATTTACACCTAGGTTCCCCAAGTGGGATCTTTCTTTCGAGTTTACTAATCATTATACTAAACACATTTCTCAGTTCTCCACACGGTGTACATGTCCAGTCTACCACCGGCTCTCTGATCTAATCACTCTAACACTGTAAAGTGATGAGTACATTACGAAGGTCCTCATCAAGTAATTTCGTCCCTTCAGGAAGTCCAAATATGAGTGATACACAAAACAAATAACAGTATTCAATTACATAAGAAAAACTGTATTCTAAATGGAGGAAGATTTGTATATAATATAACTTTTGCAGAAAAGATACTGCACAAACAAGTACAACGAAATCACATCCTAACTACCACATTTTCTGGATTAGACTCACTTTTACCAGAAATGCTGCCTGAAATGTGCAAGTTTCTCCTACAATTCTCCCTGCAAAATACAGTATGTATACAACTTACCTAGGAAGGTCAGATGCTTGTTCAGAGCTTGTCTCATTTCCTTCTCTGATTTGAAACCAACGTACGCAATACCTTTGCTTTTTGGAGGCAACCTGACACTACTAGGTTTGAGTGGGTGAAAAAACTGTTTCACATCTTTCTTCTTAGCCTTATATGCCAAGCCTCTAACTTTTACAGTGAGAAACTGAACTGATGGAGTGTGTTCCTGCTTATCTTTTTTCACTTCAGGATGACTCTCCTTTTCATTTTGTCCATCATTATCTGCTCCCACTTCTTTCACAGTCTTCAGCTTCAAATACTGTAACGGACATGACATGCCAACACAGTAAGCACAGGAAACTGGGCCACACACATATATGTCCCAAATGGTTTTGCCTACTGTCATATATCTATAATACTTTATTTACCTTGTGTTCATGTATTGCAGATAGAAGTCTATTGCTGCAATACTAGTGATAGTATGAATGACCTCTGCACAGACTCGGATATTATTTTTCTTTGCATTCTGTCAGCATTTGCCATATTAAAATATGATTTTAAACATCCATATTAGTACATATAAAACAATGATTATATTGAGCCACAAATTTTTGTGTAGCCTCCTGAACATAATATTTCCGTAGTTTTGAACATATTGCAGGTGGACAAGACCACCTCCTTCCCCTCCCCCACATCATGAAACATTTATGTCCATACACTCTTTCTAATCAACATACAATTTTTATTAACAATTACTGAACTGGTATACAGGTATGTTTCAAGTGCATGTGACTTACACAGGGACATAATTTTATCTGACAACTGTTGCTAGTCACTTCCAATCAGCTTGCTTAACTTTAACTATGACACGGAATGAACATGTCTGTTAGATGTCAGGAGTGTCCTTAAGCCAAAACAGAATGTTCACAGCACTTTCTAGTAATATAAAAACCCAATATTAACTGCAATACAAGGAACTAAAACATGTGGATCCCAACTCATGGCAAACTGAAACAAGAGTGGGGTCTGAATGAAGCAGTAATGTAAATTGCCAGACAAAATAATGTTCCAGTATTACAAAGAAACTATAGTTCTAACACCTAAAACATACAAAACAAACACACCTCAAGGTCAGAAATCCTTTTCCTGGCAATACTGTCTTCAACTACCTTCTCCTCATCTTCCGATTCTGATATGTCACCACTGTCATGACCAGAATCACCATCTGCATTCGACAAGGATGATTTTCTCTCAGGCCTTATATTTGTTGAGTCTTCATTCACCAATGTATCATTGCTCCATAAAGCTTTGTTGGCTTTTGCATGGGTCTCCATAAACTCAATGAACAATGGATCACTTTTATGCTGAAATAATTACCCATAGCAAAAACATCTCATTCAGAACATAATACCTTTTTTACACCACTGTTTAATGAAATTAACCTTTACCCTACCAGGGAGGGTATTTAAATTTTTGCACATCATCTGTGAAAAACATGAGTACAATTTGAATAGAAAAAGATACAATTTTGAAGGGAAATAGGCAAAATTATGAACTCAGCGACTTTTATGGAGAAAAAAACAAAAAGATTTCTAGGGGCATTTTTCTATGTTCATTTGCATATGCAGGCCATTAACAGTAAAATCCTATTACATGAAAAACCAGCTAAGCAGAATTCTGTATAACGACTACTAGCATCTGAATGTCACTAGTTTAATGTCAGAAAAGTAAAATGGGCCCTGTACATACCATGACAGGGGGAGCAGAGGTGCAGCTGCACTCATTCTTAAACTCAGAACTAGACTGAGGTAAGTGGTCACCTTCACACACCAGTCACTTTACCCCTAAGAAAAGAACCTCCTATAACCACTGAATATGAGGATAAGTAGGCCACATTGCTGGTCTGGTTGTGTCAGAGAAGAAAAAAACCTCTTCCACCTGATAAGTACTGAACCCCAAGTTGTCTAGTCCACAGCCCTGGCACTTTATCAACTAAGTCATCCCAGTCCCCAGTTTTAAGTTACCACCCACATTTCTTGCCCTAAGCACAACACACAAATACAGGCGGCTGGTGTGTAGGGCTGACAACCCTACCACCTACACGTGCCAATTGTCTTGAAATCTGGAAGCCTCAACCTCCTGGAACCCTCAGGGCCTGTCCAGGCCTGTAATGGGATTGCTTTATCTTTTACAACACACAAATGAGAACACTGTGTGGTACTGTTCTCATAAGCCAATTTACTGCAACAACACAATTACAGCTGTGTGAGTTCTGCCTTCACATTCTACATATGACATGTTCAGAGAATATCTTATAGTGGTATTGAATATAAATTCTTATTTCACTACCATACCCCATTACACACAGGGAACAAAGTGGTGTAGTTGGTTGTGGCAATGCGCTACAAGCCAGAAGGTCGCCAGTTTGATACCCGATGGTGTCCGTGGAGTTTTTCATTGACATGATCCTTCTGGCTGTACAATGGCCCTGGGATTTGACTCAGCCTCTAACATAATGTGTACTGGGAATATTGTCTGGGACGTAAAGGCAGGTGGTGTGGAGGGCTGACAACCCTACCACCTTCAGTTGCCAACTGTGTCAAAATTTGGGGCCCTCAACCTCATGGAGACCTCTGGGCCTGTAACAGGCTTACATGGGGAATGCTTTGCCTTTTACACCATTACACACAAGTACTGACATATATCATTGTATGCACTAACTCAAAGTTCTGACACACAAGAAAAAGGGACTACAATATATGCAAAAATTACCCCCACCCCCACATCCATCAAAAGACATACCAACTAAATAAATATTTACTGCTGCCAACAATAGTGACAGTCATAAGAAAATAAAACCACACTGTATTAATGACATGTAAAAATAAATATAATAGAACAACAGGACTTCCAACAATGAAAGTTATAAACTGTGCATATAAAAAAACCAAGAAAATACTGCCATATTCATACTTTAGAAACAGCATACAAATGACATTAGAAATATAAGTCCTGGGTATCTAAATGTAGCCATAATACCTTGTCTATAAGTTCTTGCATTTTACTTTCTTTCTTCTTTCCCCTCTCAGATTTCTTTTTCTCATCTTGAATCTCATTGTCCTTAAATCCTTCATGCTCCTTCTTATATGCTGTGCTGTCCAGTGCATATCTGCTCCAAGCCTTTGGCTTACCTGGGTCACCTGTAACCACAAAGAGGAAAATTAATGAAACCTGCTTTCTTACTGTAGACATTCAATCCCATAAATCTTGAATTGTTAATGTCATATTTAAGTAAGGTAAATTTATAATTCAACAATAAAATTAATTCAGCCCATGGACTAATGTGCTGGGCACATGCATAGATGGATATTCAGGCAAATCCTAGTCAAGGCAGGATTTTATAGCTTGCAATTGTAAATATCTTATAGATGATGATGATTACCACCACCACCACCACCACCATCAATGATAATGATGTCATTATCACCATAATCACCATTCTTTCTGGAAGAGCTTATTTTGAAAGTACAGACACTAAAGTTGTTTGACATAACCTCATAATTTTGCTGCCACAGTATCTGTAATTGTTGACTTATAAATAATATTTTATACATAATTTACAGGTACATTTATGATACACCTTCATACCAAATATCACATGTCTAGCTTCAGTGATTCACTAATTACCATCAAAAGTAGGTAAATACAGATTTAATGCTCCCACTGTTTTGTTGTTTTACATTCTACTAAAAGGTTACCTTAAACAAATGGCCCACTATTGTCGCTCCCAGTTTCCAAGCTCACACACCTGCCACAGCGTGATTAACAACTGTGGGGAAAAGTAAAAGGTTTGCGTGGCCACTAATGATGTGAGATCCGTACCAAATTTCATGAAAATCAGATCAAGTTAGAATTGTTTTTAAGTTGTCCATTCCATGCATTTTTTAGTTCAACTTACTCAGTTTATTGTACCAATCAAAGGCAAAATAGTAATTATGTACAAATATTAAAGATGTATCTCCAACATGTTTCAGTACAAGTGTACCATCTTCAGGGAGCACAAAATGCCAGTTTTAACAACCAGTTGTCAATGATAAGCTACTATTTACCAGGTTCTTTAGACTGTGGTAGCACTGTTGTTGATGTTGCTTAAGTATAAAGGTACAACTTGCACAGGATTTTAAAAACTTAAGAGTTAAAATATTATTAAAACACTTCTTACACAGTTCAATATAAAACATACAAAGCAAAATTACTGTTGTTGCATTTGATTGTGGAAACTTCTAATCATGTGGCATTATATGTACAGGTCTCTAGTGCATATCTCAATCAAAGTGGACTGGGTCCCAGAAACATATGATATATGCAAAGAATATTTAGCTCTTTGGCAGAAATTATTTGATTCTTAAATATGGAGAGGCTAAGGAACTTAGAATCATTACACCATCAAGGATGTTATATTATAAGTGTTGGTTATAAGAAGTAAAGAGGACTTATTCTGTGTTTATGCTGTGTCCTGTATCAGAGCCAGCAGGTTACTAATGTATGCATGTGGTAATACACAACACATGCTTACTATCACAAATGGATCAGTATTAGTATATTTCATAATATTACCTTTTTTTTGTTCAAATATAATTCACTTTTTCATACGCCATGCATTAAAACTTAAATACCCACCCAGTGGGATAAAAGTTAAATCTGAACATTTATCAGCTTTTAAAATTCAACAACACATAATTTACACCACAGGGACATGTTATGCCTACAAAAACATTCAAACTATTATCAATAATGTGTCACTTGCCTAAACTAGCACATAATTCAACTTTTATTCTGGATGCTTTGATGCAAGTATTGTTGAAGTGCTCTACAGCATTCTGTGCTTCTTCTTCAGTCTTAAAACCCACAAATCCAAAGTGACGAAACTTTCCATCCTTAGTGTACTTCAACTGGACATCTGTTACAATGCCCTTCTCACTAAAAAGTTCATTAAGCTTTTCTCTTGTAATCTGCAAAATGGTATTAAAAACAGTTCAGATTAAATTGCATCATTCTTGAAACAAATACTGCCACATAACTGATCAAATGTACAGAAACTAATCTGGCTCATGAGACCCTTCATGACACACACACACTATCATCATAGTACTTGTAGGTGATTTACAGTTAAATTCCACTTTAACAGGTTGCCTTCAACCATGTCACAGTCCACCTACAGTCAGTCACTGATGAAGTGTCAGGTTGTTGATTATTTCCTAAAGTTCTCCCGAATCCGCTGAAGCAATCATTCCCAGAACCTCCTAAAATGACTACTACCACTACTACCACTAGTATGTCTTGTTTCAGCCTAGACTACAAGAACCATAAAGATTTATGCAACTTCCAACCACAACATTAACGAATCTGAGACTGTGTAACAGCCCTTTATAATTCCGTATGAAGCAGTAATACCTTTTTCATGTAATCTAAATACCTAGAATAGCTTCACCCACATACATTAAGAGGATAGGGAATCTGGTATGTAAAAAAAGAAAAAGTTACTCAACATTTTCTTCTATAAATATGTCTCTACATAAAACTGGGTGTTAAAACGTTTAATACCTACACAATATTACTATACAAACACGTTCGAATTAAGTAATACGACCATCACCAAACATACAGGTTAGGAATATTCGGTCTCAATAAAGCTGCAACACCCAGCTATTCTTTATACTCACGCTACTTGGTAAATTTTTGACAATCAGTCGTGACATTTTATCATACTGTTGAATACAACCTCAACACTCTTATAAATTCGTCTCTTATATAATATATCACACACGTTCGAATCGCCCAGTGTCACTACACATGCACTACCATCTCGCGCTGACATGCGATCGAAATCACAGATTAATCGACATGGTTCGAGACGCGGATCGTATATACCATGGAACAGAGTTATATGCAGTTACGGAGTCATCTCTATGCTATCTACACGTAGTGCGTGGTGAAAGTCGTTGTCATCAGTGGTTACGTATTTATATCCCTGGGACAGAATGGTTGGGCCGTTCGTACAAATTTTATATGGATAGTTTCATTAATCGGCCATTACATCTGAAATAGATATAGGCAGAGAATAACTGGGATCGTTACATTTTTTATCTGGCTAGTCGGGCTAGTCCGTTTTCTGGAGGGGGGGAAAAAAAGACCGATTTTCATGCGTTTTGTGTGTGAAGTGCTTGTCGCTCTTTCCTTATTCATTCAGTCCATTTAACATTCTGAAATCCAGTACATATATTGGGTTGTAGAACATGTCATTTTGATGAATAATGACTCCATCTTAATAGGGCATGTCATAATGTACAAACTATAATAAACTTGAAACTTTCCTTACACATGTAAATTATGGATAGATCAGTAGTATAGCCAATTAATAATACATTGAAAAGTTTTTGGACTAAATCAGATTTAAATTATTTATTTACATTCCACTCAATCCATACAAGTTAATTCCACGAATTGATCATCAAGCATGTCCATAATGTGTGTATCATGTTTAAGGAGCATCATCCCCTTTGTGTT
>Ga0209755_10006085_pt1 | contig 13478 bp, 12 predicted proteins | sample TergutCo191P1_FD_187301 | JGI IMG/M metagenome (GOLD analysis project Ga0209755, IMG submission 187301) | Cornitermes sp. P1 segment gut microbial communities from Petit-Saut dam, French Guiana - Co191P1 (SPAdes) (version 2) | ecosystem: Host-associated > Arthropoda: Insects > Digestive system... | reverse complement strand
TATATAAAAATATGCCCTTCGTTACACTTTCAAACCGTGAAACTTAAAAAAATTACATTTTACTGCACAACTTTGTACTGTGTGTGTGTGTGTGTGTGTGAAGTCATGCAATTTAATATTGCTCTACCCTAAGCAGAGCATCAGCACATGTTCTCTAAAAAGACCAAGTTACAAAATTTGTTTAAAAAATGTTTTGCACAAAAACAGTACAGAAAAAATATACATACAATTAGACCAGAAGAATACAATTCTTCAGTAAGTTTAACAGCACATTTTATGTCTCTGATAAAATGAAATAAGTCCATTTCCAGTTCCTTAAATCCTAGATTGTGTGTTACATACAATGACTTTTCTGGTGTGCATTGAGCAGAGCCTTGCACACAAAGCCCTTATTACACAAATGACATTCATATGGTCTGTGTCCCGTGTGGTAACGATTATGTATTACAAGGGTTGAACGCTGTGTGAATGATTTACCACATGTTTCACACGTGTATGGACGTTCACCTGTATGTGTCCGCTGATGCAGTTTCAAGTTGCAACGTTTACTGAATGCCTTGCCACACACATCACACACATTTGGCTTCTCACCTGTGTGTATACGACGATGGAACTTGAGGTGTTCCTTATTTGTCAGTGCTTTACCACAGACATCACACAAACACACATTCTCACCTGTGTGAGATTTTACATGCAGAGACAATGACTTCTTATGTGCAAACACCTTGCCACACGTCTCACACTGGTTTATCTTGATAGGATGATGAGAATCTGGATGGTTAGCTTTCTTGTGGGCAACCAAGTATCGTGTGTAAGGAAATGCTTTGCCACACAAGTCACACTGAAAAGGTTTCTCGCCTGTATGGAAATTTCTATGCTCCTGTAACCATGTATTCACGAAGAATCCCTTGCCACATATGTCACATCTATACTTGTACTCTTCAAAATGTCTTTTCCGATGAGTAGCTAAAGCTGATCTGTAAATAGTTGCATAGCCACATATATCACATGAATGTTTACTCTCTCCCGTATGTTTCTTTTTATGTATGGTGATGTCATAAGGGCGCTTAAAAGTCTTGTGGCAAATATCACAGGAGTACGGACGATCAATGCTATGAACAACAAGATGACGCTTCAATACTTTCTTAGTAACAAATACTTTACTACAAATATTACATCTAAATTCATCTGGATCTTTAAACTGTTCATGATCTTTAGAGTGCAAGTCTAGCTCACTCTGACTAGTAAGGGGAATACAGCAGATACTGCAAATAAAAGGTTTGCTGCCATCCTGGTCCACATTCACATGGTGGCATGTGTAAACTGCTTCTGTGGATTTCTTTTTCTTTAATGTGTTCCTGGATGACTTCTTTGAAATTTTGGCTTTCACAATGCCAGTTTTCTTGCGGCGAGTAGTGCTGCCGTCTGATATCCTAAGAGTGATAATATATCTTTCACTCGAAAACCTAGAAAGAAGAGAAGGGTTCTCTCTTAAACCATGGAATGATTCCTATGAGATGATTAACACACTAACTGCAAAACTTTAAAATGCCACATAAATCTTAACACATTAAATGAAACTCACAGTAAAATAGTGTTCATACTTGCATGGCACATTCAGTATGACAATGAGAACCACAACACAAGAACGAATAGTCAGAAGGTTGCATTCAACTAACAATTTAGAGAAATATGTGTTAATTGATCAAACAGCAAAAAAATTTTGCCCAAATTTTGAAATCTGTGAGATTTTAAGACTTTGGAGCCAGGAGTTCGCTATCGCAATTTGTTATGCAAAGTGTAGGTGATTAAACACAGCAAGCAGCCTCTTGCAAACAAAACAAAACAAAACAAAAAACCACCCACCCCGCTCTATCTAGACAACAAATTAACTGCATAGTAATCATTACATGCAACACAGCCAATCACTCAGCATGTAAAACTGAAGCCTTCACAGGTACTGTGAAATGTTCATTACAACAGGGTTTCAACATTCATACTTTAACATAAGAGATTTACAAACCCATACATACACCTCAAATAAACATGCAAATTCTACAGTCGTAAATCGCAGTTCCAAGTGCTGTAATTCATTCACCAAATTTATTCTGCATGTCAACAAAACAAATTGTGAACAAACAAACAAAAAATTAAACTCATGCTTGGCAGGTGCAGCGAATAACAAAATAACCTACATTTATTTTACAGATCACATCAATCAATGATGCACTGTTCAATTTTGTTCTCCAGCTCCACTAGCATAGGTGTCACAAATAACATCCAAGCAAAATTAAAAAAATAATGCCATGGATATGAAACAAAGTGTATTACGATGGTACAAACTTCAAGCTTTCAGAGTGCACAGTTCAGTTACTGACAACTCCCCAGAGATGACCCTGGTAGTCACAGAGTAAAAAATGGCAGACTACATGTGCAGTGAGAATGAAGCATCCAATAACAATACTGAGAACAACCTCCCATGTCTAAACCAACCATACACTGTTAATGAGTGTGGGGCATATTATCGACCTGTTCAAGGCCACACATCTGTTTCCAAGGCAATTTTCATCAGCATGCAAGAAGCTTCTGAGACGAGCGCACAGAAGTCCACTAGTGTGCAAACAAGCAGCTGAGGTCCACTAAAAAACAGAATAATGTATCTTATACACATGACTGTCAATAAAGTCACACAGACTCCAAGTGATGAAGGCAGTGTTTACTCAACACAACATTGTACACTACGGCACCTGCAACAACACGCACTAGCACATGGAGCTCCAAAACAGTTTTCTGATAAGGAGTGTTTCAGTGATAAGCCCACAATCCACATCACAGCCCAAGCGGACAAGTACACTTGCATATGGGGATAACACAACCTGTCATTAGGTAGCACGAGAATGGCAGTGGGAAGAAAATATATTTTATACAATAAACCAAATGAAACTTGATGGGTTGTTTTTCTTTTGTGAAAAGCCTATTACCAGAATTTCTTATTTGAGACACAACGTGGCAGTACCTGGTGCCCTGGCAGGAAGATTCAATGCCACCCAATTTTCATTTGTACGCGAGGGCACTTTTCAGTTTGAATGTCCCTGAACACTAAGATCAGTCAAGCAGATCCAACAGCATGACTCTGCCCCCACCCAAAATCAGCACTTTCATTTTTACAATGAAGTTATAACATACCTCCCTCCTATAAACTGACACTGAGACAAGACTGTTGCAGCTTTTGCAAACATACATGCTGGAATGCTCAAACATGTGTGGGGCAATCTTGGACACAATACATTTGTCACATGTGCAATAACCACATTCAGCATTGTAAAGACACAAAATAATTTAAAGTGTAAAAGAAACTGGAAGTTTGCTCTAATATGTGCTACATATAAGCACAGGTTTGTCCATTTAGGAGTTTCAACCGTTTTCTAATCCCAAACTCATACCGACTACCCTGTAGGTTATGAATGGTCATTAGAATTCTTTTATGCAAAAAGGGAATATCTGTAATGGCACCTCTAAGACGAATTCCATACTACACAACAGCAACTCTTCTACCACCATCTAATGAGATTAGTTTAGCTGGTTAATGCCCACTGTAATACATTAGTTGCAACTGTCAATGCATTAAAGAAACTAATTCTTGAACCTCTAGAACTCTGAAGAGGAAGGCACTATAGACCTTTGAAACATCAGGAACTGATTTCACAGCAATCCAGCACCACAATCCACAAGAACAGAATCCCCAAATTAAACCAATCTTTAAACCTGTACCAAATTTTGGACACAGTTTCTAAATTACATCAACTGAGTCACTGTCACTCAGTTTAATTACGAAGATCCTGGAATTTTCTCCATAACAGATCTGATTGTACACTACCAAAATTAAGTTGCATAAGCTTCAGTTATGAAAACAAGGTATATAACATCAATAGAAAGGTATGTATGCAGCAGAGAATTTATATGGCACATCGTCACAACTAAAGCCTCATTACACACATCTTGCACTACCTCCAAATAACCATATGGAAACACACACTTAAACTCCTATGTGGTCCATAATTCATACATGTGTTTCAAAACAATGATTAAAAAACAAATTTTGAAATGTATGGCTGACACGAGAAAAGTCTAAATGAAATGAATGTATACTAAGCACAATAACATATTCCAGTGTCCCATATTAATGATAACAAACCTTCATTTCTCTAAGTATTATAGACTAGTATATTAAAATAAGATAGGCTTCATTTTCATTTCCTACAATTTGAAACAATTATCACTTTCAGGCACAGCCACATTTCAAGTAAAAGTTTCCAAACACAACTGCATATGTCTGACACACTAAAATATACAATTTGAAAACCCACATTCATACAGAACAGGTCAATCTCACAGATCAGAGCAGCTGACAGGCCCAAAGTTGCCTATGATTAAAGAAATCAGAAAAATCAAGAGAATATTGAAAAATCAAAAAGAAGCGCCAGACATCATTCTGATGCATGATGCATGTTTTACATTCAACAGCTTAGCATACATTCAACACAATTCACACTCCTAATGTCTCCTCCAGACGGAAAAAAGTCTTATTCTGATATTACACACAGTATGACAGAAACGCATCTTTCTGGTTGGCACATTAAATGTTGCTCTGCCCATGTATGTGCATGTACAGTCACACACATATTTCATGTAGTTACAGTGTAGAATAACTGGCATGTTTATAACATACAAAAGTTAAATGTCAGCCTTTTCAAAACACTAAACTCACTGATTTTTAAATCTGGAATTCTTGTATTGAACAGTGCATCTTCATGGACTGAATGTTTATGAACAAAAAGCAAAAAATCACACTTGAATTGTATCAACCTCTGTGTGTTTCTGTAACACCGAATCATCTATTAAATTTGGTTTACATATGCACAAAAAACAATAAAAGCCATAAAAAACTGACAACTCAAGCTTGTAAAGTGTATAATGTTAGCAGAAAAATCCTTCCTCCCTGTCTTTGGAGTACCTCCCATCTCCTGATTATAACTCAACTATCTTCTGTGTATTTCCATTAATGTGTGTCACACTTGCAGTTTCTGAGCATAACAACTGTGTACTTTAACATACAGCAGTCAGATGCATGTCTGTCAAACTGGGTTTATTTACTTGTGAACATACCACACACAGTTGAACCTAACATACTGCAGTCAGATACCTATCAAACCATGGTGATATGCATGGGTAACCACATATCGCTGAACCTAATATACAGCAGTCAGTTACTTGTCTGTCAAACTGTGTCCCCTAGGATCTGCCTTGCTGGAAGGGGAGAGAGAGCATCAACAAATCTGCCATATTACAGCTATGTCAACAATGCTCTTCCTTGTTCTGCATGCATTCCTGACAACTCTTTTAAGTTTATATTGGAAAAAACCATGTTCTTGATAAACACCAATTTCATTGACAGGCAATCAGCCTTGTAGTATCACTGTAACTGAAGAGCTACTGTAATCTTCCATCCCATGTAACTAATCTCCTTAAATATAGTGCACGTTTCTCAGTCCATACAGAGGCTGTTTCATGTGCAAACACAGAATCTTTCAATATTCTTTCCTGTCTGCATCAGTATTGCATGATGTCCAAGTGATGACCATGTGAAAACAAGGCACTGACAATGTGAAGTTAAAGAACATGATCATGGCCTAATTCACTTGCAGCCAAAGTACAACATGCCTGCTCATTGGCCAAGTCCACACTCATTTAACGTAAATTATCTTGAATGGGAAACTTGTATCCATGGAAACACGAACATACATGCATACAAGTGACCTCATCATGATGATGCCTACCAGTCAGTGATCAACCGTGGATATTTAACACAACTGCATTCTTTTACCTTCACTCTATAAATAAGTGACTCTGGAATCAGAGTTTTCAAATGACATGATTTCCACTCTAATAATTAGATCATATCCACAAATAATAATTCCTCTCAGCCTAAAAGTTCTGATGCTATGCAATCTATTCAACCACCAAACATGCCAAAAAAACGAAAAAAATATAGAATTGTGCATTAGCAATTATACTTCAGATACAATGTTAAGCATGTGAACTACAGTAAATGAAAATTAACGTATAAAATATTAAAGCCTAATATATTATCTTCAAAGACATCTCAGGCATAGACATAGGAAGAAACATGGTGGTGATGTCTGCTCTTCTGGGTTGTTCTGCAGTGTGGGTTGGTTTGTCGGCCATGCTTTGAGATAGAGCACATGTCGCTTCTTGTTCCTGATGGAACCAATACAATGTCCCAAAATGTCAGTAACAAATCAATTTACACCGTGCAACAACCAAGGAGAAAAGGTATCAACTACTTCATGGCAAAAACCTGAAATATTGCATGGTGTTACTGGTGTACAGACAGAATAATCAGACAGAACATACCTACTACTAAAGAGCGTGGCTTTTCTGATGGGAGTTCAGAAGTTCTTTACATACAAAGCCCTTGTTACATAAGTAACACTCATAGGGTCTCTGCCCTGTGGTAGCGTTTGTGAATCACAAGTGTGGAGCACCGCGTAAATGGTTTGTTACATGCGCCACAGATGTAAGTCTGCTCACCAGTATGTGTTCTTTGATGCAGCTTCAGATTACCTTTCTTCAATGCCTTACCACACGCATCACAAACAATGGGATTCTCACCTGTATGTATCCTACATTGAAACTTGAGGTGTTCCTTGTTGGCACCTGTGTGAGCAGTCATACATAATAGCAAAGACTTTTTATAAGCAGATGTTTTACCGCACATTTCACACTGATTCAACTTCTTCTCATCCTTAGGATTCAGAATGAATAGTGCTTTTATGGGCATTCAAGTTGTACTTGTAAGGATATGCTTTCCCACACTTAATCACACTGGAAAGGCTTCTGCCCTGCACGTATCTCTGTATGTTCCTGTAACTCAGACAGTGCATAAAAACCCTTGTCACACATATTACATTTCGGTCTGAACTGTCATAAATGCCTATTTTGGTGAATTTCAATTGCAGATTTGTGTATGGTCTTGTAATCACAAATATCACACATATGATTATCTTCTCTTTTGTGTACCTTTTTATTCACTATGTTCATATGACCGTTTAAAATTTGTATGGCACATATCACACTGACAAGGATGCTCCTTACTATGGGCCACGGCATTGTGTTTTAGAAGAGTCTGTGATGCGAACATCTTGCCACACGTTTCATAAACTATTTTGCCTTTCATTATTTCTTCTTTCACACTGACATTACCATGAGTTGTAAGTGTTGCAAACCTCTTACTGTACATTCCACATGTTATTTTTTCTTCCAGTTCTTTCCTCCCCATTATCAACTTCATTTGACCTCATCTGCACACTTCTTTTGGTCTGTAATATGGCGTTTAAGCAAACAGTTTGATTGCAATACTTTACCACAATTCCTTGATACATTTTGACAACAGCTGTTATCTTTGAAATGTTGAGCTTCCACTTCGATCCTGTCATTTCACAACAAACTGTTCTTATAACACACAATACAATTCCACACTTCTTGCAACATAGTTTCTCCATGTGAGAGGTTTTAGTGACATTCGTGACTCCTTCACTCTTGGAAAATTTCTTGATATTGCACAATGAGTTTATTTTGAAATTTCCCACTATATCAAATTTATTTTTTCTTTTACACCTAGAAGGAAGAAAAATCTGAAGTGATGCCATCCATTATGGTTATTACGAACTCAATAATACAAAATACACACAACATATATATCTTCATCTTTCTCCCCAGGGAATAGACGGTGCTGTGTTTCTAGGCCAGTAAGAGCTGACACAAGGACAGAAAGTTGCAAACCGCTTCACAATTATTACTTGCAGGAAAAGTTTATGTGAAACAGTCTCCCACTATGCACTAACAACACAACATACACACATTTCATCCATTATTAATTAATTGTTTTAACGTTGTGCCCAATCCAGCCAAACACTAGTGTGTAGTACTATCATCACAGTCCTAATTTTTAAATGAGATTTTATTATGTTGTATTATGCACTGCTAAGATATAACACAGACATCAAGAACCTCCCATCTAGTAGGTCACTTACAGAGGAGAGGTATACTCCACAAAAGGCTGCAATTCTTTCTACTTTGTAAAGAAGGCCTAAAAACATCCATACAAACAACATTTCAGATAGCCAAGTAAAATGTCTGAACACAAAAAGGTACTGTATGGCACAATTATGCCAACAGGGTGGTTATGAAATAAACTGTATGATGATACCAACTACAGTAGATGGACTACATGTTTAGTGACACTCATCAAAAAGTGCAGAGGAATTTAGATTCATACGCTATTTAAAAATGCAGTATCAAATAGATCAAATGAAATATGTGACTAAGCATGACAAGCACCTGAAACGTAGTGGCCAAGCAACTGCCAACACAGACTACAGGAAAAATGAGAGGAATGATGCCAGTTACACTTGTATGCCATAAAAATTCTGAACCAAACATCTTCCAGGCATGAGCTGGGATGTGTTACAAATGTGCTAACCTCCTCAATACACTGGCAAAGACCAGAAAGTGCCATTTGGCCACTCAGTGTGAGATCTACAGTACCTAAAATTTTAATTAGGCATTCACAGTTTGAACTAGCATCTACAAATGCCAATAACTCCCACTTTCAGCATTGAAATGTTGACACCATTTTCTTCACAGGAATACAAACATTCAGATGGGTCAGTTAATATTTTGGAACTGATACACCTGTTGATCCCAAGTTTATGTAATCCATAAGTGGCTGAAGGCATCCAAACTAAACCTACAACCACTGCCTGCTCTCACCACTTCACTTAATGCAACAAGTGACAAGTGTCCTACATGGATATTTAAACTTTTTATTAAAGATGCATACAGAAATGATGCAGAAAACTATGCACACAAATTGCTACAGCAGGTGAAATAAAAATTCAGTATGTAGGTTTAACTTTGGAACTGTACAAATTATCAAATTATCCATGCCTAAAACATGAACATTTGCAAGAGCATAAGGCAATGATGACAACATACCACTCTCACAAAAGGTAAAAAAAATCAAATTACTGAACCAAACACAGTTACAAAACATAACAGTGTAATGATATCAAAGTCTAATCACACACATAAAAAATATGTATTCTGAAATACCTCTGTAAACTCACTCTCAGAGAAGAATGTAGATTATAGATATTTATTAATATTATAGTACAAAAAATTCTGTTCCTTAAGGCACTTGAAAACAAAGTTTTCTAGAGAATATCTGCATGAAGAGACATGGTAATTAACAGAAGATGTACACAACAAAATCTGTACTTGTCACTTGAAGTATTATGGTTGTTGCAAAGCATACATGGTGAAGACCAAAATATGTTGGCAAGATATAAGAAAACAGAGATAAATGAAATGCTCAAATTAATGTCAAACTAGATTTGGAGGTGTGAACTGAATTATAATGGTTCAATAGTGGATACAGTAACAGTAAACAGGACATAGTAAACAAAACAAATTTTTCGTTCCATAAAAGGCAAGGAATTTAATGAACATGTCAACAATTATCACTTGCACAAGGTTTCTACTTGGATGAATTCATGATACTATTCCATACAATGGCCAATACACATACTAGAAATCAACATAAGTGAGTCAAAACAATAATTCATACTATCAATCACTCAACGCTGAAACGACTAAAAAATCTGACACACCAAAAAAGCAGTGATCTTACTTCTTATGAAATTAACTGCCCCGTTGTATGGCCCTTAACTGAAATGCAATATTCTTGCACCATTAAGCCCTAGAGACTGTGTGTCTTTTGGTGTGCCATGAGAAGAGTTTTGGACACGAAGCCTTTACTACAGACATGACATCTATAAGGTCTTTGCCCTGTGTGGTATCGTCTGTGCACCACAAGGGTAGAACGCTGTGTGAAACACTTGCCACAAATTTCACAGATATACGGTCGTTCACCAGTGTGGGTACGCTGATGAACTTTCAAGTAATTCCGAGAATTGAAAGCTTTGCCACAAACTGCACACACATTTGGTTTCTCGCCAGTATGTATCCTGTAGTGTAACTTCAGGTGCTCCTTGTTTGTCAGGGCCTTGCCACAGATATCGCACAAGAACACATTGTTTCCTGTGTGGGAGTTTATGTGCAGTAGGAGAGACTTCTTATATGCAAAAGTCTTTCCACACATTTCACACCTGTTACATTTGACTTCCTGTTGAGAATCTGGGTGGTTCACCTTCTTATGGGCCACCAGATTGTTCTTGTAAGGGTAACCTTTGCCACAAATGTCACACTTAAAGGGTTTTTCACCTGTATGTACAATATTGTGTTCCTTCAACTTAAAATCCGAATAAAATCCCTTTCCGCATACGATGCACACAACCTTGAACTGCTGGAAATGCCTCTTACGGTGGATCTCAAGATAAGCCTTTCTGGTGGTAGCATAGCTACAAATATCACAAATATAATTTCTGGCCTCCGTGTGAATCTTTTTGTGTAATGTCACTTCATATGGTCTCTTGAAATTCTTCCCACACACATCACAGATGTATGGACGTTCATCGCTGTGAATAACTATGTGACGCGTCAGCAGCTTCTTGGAAACAAATGTTTTGCTACACAGATCACATCTGTAGTCCTCCTGCCAGCCATGGTAATCACTATGTCTCTTGTAACATAATTTGTTCTTATGTTTTTTAGTACATGAGACACGTTCATGTACAGCAAGTGCTCTTCCATGCTTCAACTTATCTCCTGACTTTGCCAACTGACTAGCCGTGAAAACTCTACTTTGCTTTGGGCCAGACGAGTTGCCATCACCATTTTGAAGAACTTGACTGATAACGTCTGCTGCATACCTAGAAACAAAGATCCCCTGTTTTTTACTCCAAATCAGTAACTTCCGCTCAAAAAAATCCAATAGAAAAGTAGAAACAAGCTTTGAACTTGTCAGTAACCTATGTAAAAAGGTGCTGCTTGCCCAAACTAATACCTGCTCCCAGTTAACAATACAATGAAATGGTTTGTCTGTTCTCACAGGACAATGAGAAACACGTGCTTTCAAATCTGGACAACTATGTCATAAGAACCAAACCAGGAAAATATTCATACTACAGTTCCTAAAAGAGAATGCACAATAACCCACTAAGGTACAAGTAACATCTAGTCAGAAATAAAAACTCTGGCCTGGAACAGCATATTACCTCACACAATTTTGTGTTTTCAGGATGTAGGATACTGTATCAAATTTATGAAGCCAAATACATTTTTACTTAGAATAATATCAATCTATAAATACATAACTGCCACTTTTATTTCAGGTAGCCATTCAATTTATTTGAAACATTTACAGATAAAATCCAATTTCATTGCAGAATAATGTAAACCATGTACAGAGAGCAAGTCTTTCATACACAAAATTTTACAACTTATTCTTCCCCACTAACTCTTCCCCATTAATTCAAATATGGCCTACACAATAATCAACACATTATTGGCAAATACTGTGAAAATACACAGAGTGCCTAATCAAAACAGAATTCCATTATATGCTGTTTCTCCAATAACCCTCTTACCTAACAAGGTCTTAGGAATCATGATTAACCATATTAATCATTTGACAGGAACATCAGTAACCTTATACAGTGCAGTCCAGACTGCCATGGTCACCTGCTATAAAACAGACTGTCACACCTACTACTGCTGCAAAGTGACTATAACATGTTCAGTTTCGCTATTCTCTATTTTCTATTACCTCATGTTTATCCCTACTCCTCACTAAAGTAATTTAATAGTCTCTTACTGCATCACCAACCAAATCCACGCACTTCACAATCCACTTCCAAGTCACTTCGAAATGCGGTACATAATTAAATGCCAATATTGGAAGCAGGTTTTAAGAAAGAAGGGTGAAAGAATTCCCAGTATTTACAAGACATCAGACCAAGGCAACAATGCTTGGGGCACAGGCATGGAAGAGATCTATCTGTTTCACACTGTACATAAAAGCAGAAATATATCTTCAAAAACCAAACTGCTGTTTTTCTGTGATTTGAGAGCAGCTACACCTACAAACCCCATGGAGTGGGTTTCCGTTCACCTGATGGCAGACACACCAAAATCTAAAACCTGGAGGCTATATAAAACTGGAATAATGGTCAAAGTCTCACAGTATCACACCATCATCACTAAGCTTCAAACTGACAGAGCAGTCTATTTTCATTTTCAGCTGAAAGAAGTACTAAAATACAGCACAATCAATATCACCAACAGGTTGCAGAAACGGCTCATTATCTGAAGCGTCCATTATCCCTACACACAATAACATATGGGATGAAGTACACAAACCAAAGTCATGAAACATCCAACAAACAATTTAAATGATAAAACCAGAACCCCATACATCAGCTAGAAGCATAAAACTCAACACAACCTTAAGAACAATGATCAACAACTTTCAAAAAAGGTACCTGTTTTCTGGGATGCAGCACAACATACATTACAGATGCACAATGATATAAGATTTCAGACTTCTGCTGTCGGGTAGTTGAGGTCTCTGCTCTTCTGCAGTGTTGTGTGGTGAAGGTTGGCAATTTGTTACCAATGTTCTCAAACAACACTGGTCACATCTTCCAGGGTCCAACCATCTGGGATTGCTTGACCCTTGAAGAGGAACCGAAAATGTTGCAAAACACTGGTCAGCAACTACCAACCTACACCATGCAATATCCCGCAAAAATGAAGACCTCAGTGCACACTGATGCTTCAGAAGAACTTCCTGCTTTCATCAACTAGGCAAAGATATCCTAATAATAGATGCTGTGGTTTTCTCTAGAACAATGGTACATTTATACCACCAGACCTCATGGCATCACACGTAATCTTTACATACTTAAAGATAAGATTCTCAAATCTCTACTCAACCAGCATTTCAAATATGCTAACACGTGAAAGGTAGAATATGGAATGCAATATGTATGCCACACAGTACTGGTTAACACAAACAATGGCACCCATCCTATTTCACAAACAAGCAAGATGGTTGTTACAGACACAAACACACACAAACATACATAAAGTACAAATCATTGTCATCACTAGAATAAGAAAGCCTAATGCTTTAGTATTCTGCCGTTAGTCAACAATTATGTGGGAGTCACACTTCTCAGTAACCGAAAAGAGACAAAATATGGAAACAATTCATAATAGTGAGAGAGAATGTTTTTGTTAAGATCACAATCTAAGCCTTCCACTAAATAAGTTATCTCTGCCCAGCAACAGTAAGTCTTCTCTTGTAATGGTAAATGTAACTGACCAATATGACTTGAATACAATGGTGTGGAAGTTAGTAACAACAGGAAAATGCCCTAAAATCACCAAACACAACACTGTATGCAGTTTTATAACCTCTTCGAATGATTCTA
>Ga0209755_10006084_pt1 | contig 13479 bp, 7 predicted proteins | sample TergutCo191P1_FD_187301 | JGI IMG/M metagenome (GOLD analysis project Ga0209755, IMG submission 187301) | Cornitermes sp. P1 segment gut microbial communities from Petit-Saut dam, French Guiana - Co191P1 (SPAdes) (version 2) | ecosystem: Host-associated > Arthropoda: Insects > Digestive system >... | reverse complement strand
AGAGAGTATATACATTACCTAAAAAGAAACAATGGATGACTTTCTGCTATATTTTGCCCGAGGAACATCTTTTCTAAATGTCCATCAGCCAGCATACAGGGACTCCACTTGCCTTAGTGCCGCTTTTCCATTGTGGAAGTTTCCTGGTGAAATCACTTACTCATCGCTCATTGCCCCAAGATGTTTTGGGAAGAATTCTAAGTGAGAGTCTAAGAAATGCACCTGGAAAGACATATTACACCCCATAGCTTTGTACGACTGTGCAATATCATCTACCATATCACGATAATTGACTACCTTTTGATTTCCCAAAAATATTGTAGTGACTTTTTTTTAATGATATCCATGCTGTTTATTTAGCTGGCCTTCAAATTTTACATCCTATATTAACTCTTTTGTTTTAGGTCCAACAAATGCCCCTTCTTTAATTTAGTACCACTTATCCTGGGAAACTTATTTTCCAGATACGTAAATCAGCTCTATTTTGATACATTGCCTTGACAAAAATTTTTATCAGCCCAAGTTTGATGTGCACTGAAGGTAAATAATCATTTTCTGGTTTCATTAATGGATTATTTACTGCATTTTTCTGTCCTAGAATAAGCAATTGCAGCCTATCACAACAAAGTCCAGTACGCCACTAGCAGTACAGTGTTCCTGAAGCAGAGCTTGCTGTTGGTTTCATGTCCTATTTTGTCAGTACATGTCTGAGCTTGCACAGTCTGGCAGTCTGGGATGGGGTCACCTGCCTGCTGTCTTTGTAATGATTATGTTTTCATGCCCACACTTTGTTTGAAATATACGAGGGAGAGTCAAATGTAAAGCTTAAAAATTAACACACAGTTATATTACAGTATTTAAGGTTTTCATTTGACTTACCCTCATAATAAAGTGCCTCAGCCATATACAAATCATACTGATAGTATGATTAAAAAAAATAAATTTGTTAAAATTCTGTCATATAAAAATGGTATGTGGTAGAACATATCTAATAACATATTTGAATGCAGCGTGGAAGCATACATAAGAAACAGAAATTAGTTTTCATATGACAAAAATTATGTTTACCAGTGTAATCCAGCACTCCTGATATAGTTCATCATTTGAGGAAAATTGTCCCAAGACAGATACTTCTGCCATCGGTAACTTCCGGTACATGTACCGAATCTGTGACTTTATATTGGGTTACCTCCCTTTATTGAGCTTATCAAGCTATTACTATGGCTTTAACACATCCCAAGATGAGCAAATAAGGTAATGCTGCCAAGAGAAAACCTGTGACTTTAATAATTCATTGGAAACTTGATGTAATTAGGAAACTTGGAACTGGAGAAGCCAAAGTGTAGTTACGGCTTCATAGAATGTTAGATCATAACTGTTTATGATATAAAGAAATAAAAGTACAAATTGTGATTGTTTATGGTATCAAGTGAAAATGTGAAGGGCTTTTTCAAGCAACAGACATTGAAAGAGCCTAAGCACAGTTGGACAGGGTGTTTTGTAAGTGGTTTACAGTAATTCATTTCAAAGGAAACCCCATGACTGGCTCTGTGATAATTAAAAAAGTTAAAATCTTTTTATGATGAAATGAAAATAACTAACACGTACCCATTTTCTGAGAGCTGGCTGTGAAATTTTAAAGAACCAGCAGGTGAAGTAGATACCCAGATGGAATAATCCTGCGAGCAGTTGTGCAGCCCAAGTATAGGTGCAAGTATCAAAAAATTATCTTTAACCACTCAGGTCAGTAGAGGTACTGTCTGAAGACCTGGAATATATGATAATCCAGAATCTGTCCGGTCCTGTGGGTACCAGTTTATAGGAAATCTGCTGTCCTTCAGCAACTGAGGAAAATGGCCCCAAGTGCTCTAAAAAAAGGCTTCAAAGAGTGTAAATCAGCTGCTGTGGTATCTTCTGACTCCTTGTCTCCTACTCTGTCAATTTCTTCAGCTGTGGTAACACCTCAGAAAAACTAGAAAGGGACACAGATACCTTAGAACCAGCAGTTGAAATAGTTGTCCACGTGGAATACTCCTCTGATTAGTTTGGCAGTCCACCTGTGACGGCAGTAACAAAAAGTTACTTCTTAAGAACTTAGGTCAATACAGGTACTGTTTGAGAATCTGAAATATTTGATATTCCAGTACCTGTCTGTTGTCATGGGTGTGGGATTGAAAGAATTCTACTGTCACTAGTTTCTGCCTTTGTAGAACACTGCCATGTGCTGTGAGTTGTGCACCAGTCGACAGCAACACAGTAGGCTATCCATTTGTACATCAGTGTGGGCTTTCTTGAGAATCTTAACAACATAATTAACAAAATTTTTTTCAGGTCCACATAAAAATTCTGACTTTGAGTTGAAGATTCGAAGACTTACTGATATGGGAATTGAGGATCACCAAGCAAGAGTAGCATTATCTTCATACAACTGGGATTTGGAAAGAGCCACTGAGCAACTTTTTAGTTAGTTAAATCTAAATAAGCTAGCTAGTGATTGTAATCAGGGAGATAAAGTCATGCTGCCATTTGCTACTTTGAAACCCAAACTGCTTTGTGTTTTAATGAAAAGCACATGATTGATGCCAGTTTCTTGTAATTTTTAATTTTTGTTACTGGAAATGCAGAACTGATTTGTAATTCATATTACAGGCAGTCCTCTAGTTTCAATCATAATGTGTTCCTGAAAACGTGTACAAAATTTGAATATGCAGAAGTTGAGCAGTAGACTCGTATGCTGTAAGAGATTCCATTCTCAGAGGGCTAAAAATGTTACAAAACACATTATTGTAGTACAGGTGATCTGAGTTTGTACACACCTCTGTTGTACAAGGTACTATACGTGATTGTTTGATATATTAAAAATGTGAATTAAACATTAAATGTAGACAGAAAAAGTTAATTTTCTAATGTGATTTTTTACTTCTAATTGTAGTTCTTTCAGCATACTTGAAGTGTTATTTCATGTACAGGAGAAACTGATTTTCATGTTGGACAGAAAGACTGGTTGATGATGATTTTCAAAGGATTGAACAGGTGATTGTCTTACTGAATTTGATGGTGTCCTGTTAACTTTCTTAAAGTATTTGTCAAGAGACTGTTGGCTCACTGACCTTCTGCTCTTGATAAAGCAGCCTGTAGCAAGCAGTGTTTCTGTCAACAGTTCCATGAGTTGTGAACTTTTGTTGCCATTTGGATTGTATTCTTCCATGATGTTTGGTAGTGATTCAAGGTAGGCAGAAGCATAATTCATTGTCTTAACTGTCAAAGTCTAGTGGAAGGACTTTGACATCTGTGATGGGCTTCAGATGGCACCTGATTTGCCTCATGCATGTCAGTCAGATCTTTATTGGACAGAGGCTCTGAGTGAGATGCAGACAGTTCATCCTCATCTTCGGTGCTGATTTCCAAGTTCATTTGATTCAGAATATGAACAACTGAAGTAACAGCATCAGGGGCAGGTTCTTTTATCTCAGCCCCGGTATCTTCAGTATTATTGACCTCATCCAGATGTAGCCTCTCCAGAATTTGTTTGCAGTAGGTCTGTATTTTTGTCCGTTGCCCAAAGACCCCCACTGACTATTCTGCTGATGTAATATATCCTGAAGGTGGCTGCTACTGCCTGATCCACAGGCTGAACATCACATATCATATTTGCAGGTAGAAACACAGCTGTAATTCATGGCTAGAAGCCCTGTAATGATTGTGGAAGCCCACAAGCATTGTCCTAATTAACAATGCCATGAATGTTTAATTATACCTCCTACAGTATTGTCTTGCAGCTGGAACAAAATTAATACTAAACCAATTCCAAAAACTTTTTTCCAGTCATCTAGGCATTTGAATTAGCTTTCCAAATGACAGTGAGCATTCTCTTAATCTTCTTTTCAAAGCTGTAGGATTTTCTGAGTGGTAGACTAGCGTAGGCTTGAGTTTAATTTGCTGCATTGCAACCAGCTTGTCCTGAACTACTTTATACCCAGTGCTCATATCTTAGCCTTTGTCACGTGCTGTATCTTTTTCCAAAATAATCCCATCACATCAGCATTAAGAAACTAGTATTTAGAATAACCCCCTCCTCAGTAATTCCAACAAACTTTGTAAAAACTTCTTGTACAGCTTCTTCATTTGCACCAACAGATTCTCCAGCCAGTTTAATGTTATGCAAACAAGCCCTGAAACTATCAAACCACCCTTTGCTTGCCTGAAATTCTATAGCATCAGAGGCAATTCTCCTAGGTGTTTCATATTGCCATACAAACTGATAACCATAGCTAGTATTTTTGAGACTTGCCAGAATGGTGGTATGCTGATCTTCAATCTGTAATTTTTCAAGATCTTTTCATTTCCTCCATCAACACACCACACCTCTTAGACACATTCTTTGATGAAATGTTTCAAGCATTTCATTTTTGTTTTTTTGATTTTGTTCTTTTCCATTGCAATTGAACATTCAGACCACCAGTGTAAGTCCATTAACCATTCAGGTGAGGCTAAAGATTGATGCCTTTAGTATGCCTAATGAATTCCATCTTTATTTTAGTTTTGCTAAGTTAATGAAACATATGTGACATTACATTAATTGGAAAAAATCGAAATAGAAATAAGAAAACTTTTTGTAGAAATGGAAAACATTGCCAGAAAGTTCGGATTACAGATAAACCAAGAAAAGACAAAATATATGATAGTGAAAAGGAAAAACAGTTTAAAGAAAAATAAAATAGTACCTTTGAAAATAAAAAATTACAAATTTGAAAGAGTGGAAAATTTTAAATATTTAGGAGTTATACTTAATGAAGATAACAATAACCAAATAGACTTGTAAGAAAGAATAAAAATGCTAACAAAACATATTTTATGCTGCAAAAATTTTTTAAAAATAAGAACATGTCAAAGAAACTAAAATTAAGATGAAGGAACACAATAATAGACAAAATGTTAACATATGCATCAGAAACTTGGCCACTAACAAAGAGAGATAGAAACCAATTTAACATTTTTTAAAGGAAAGTGTATAGAAGAATTTTAGGCCCAGTGTATAACAATGAGAAAAAAAATTAACCAATAAAGAAATGTATGCAAGTGTTGAAAAACCTACTGTAATAGAGACAGTAAGGTTAAATAGATTACATTGGTTTGGGCATGTACAAAGAATGGAAGAAAATAGAATTCCCAAAAGGATATTATATATGAATTTTGGAACAACAAGTTTGAGAGGTGGAACAAGGAATAAATGGCAAGATGAGGTGAGAGGATAGAAGAATAGTTTATGGAGAAGGGTGGCAGGAAAAAATACATAACAGAGAGGAATGGAAGAAGCTCCTGAGAACGGCAAGGAATCGTCACATTTTGCGCTTGCCAATGGAATGAACGAATGAAATATACACTACTTATTACAAGTATCATCACTTTCATTTTCCTATTTCCTATTCATTTTTATAAAATAAGGGCTAAGTGCAAGATAGTGTTCAGATAAATGCACAAATGAACACTGCTATGTAGACAAGATGGTGACAATGCTGAAAGCAGACGTTGACTGGTGGCATGTTTGTCAGCTGATGTATGAGAGTCCAGATTTGGCATGTGAAAGATGGGTTATGGGTGGCAGTATATGATGTATGGTAGTGCAGGTTGTATGAAAGTCAAGGACTGTCTGTATATTGAATACTGAAATCAATCAGAGGCACAAAATTAAATTTGTAGGGTAGTGTAGTGTATTAAACCCCTTGAAGACAAAATTTAATCTACGTTATATAAAGAGATTTATTTCATACCTCACAGAGAATGCAGAATGCTTGCATTAGAAAAACCAGTCTGTGAATGCCATTTGGGGTAACAATTGCTGTTTGTTCTGAGAATCATCCAAAACATAAATATAATAGGTGGAAAAAAATACAGAGATGGTAGTGTTAAACTTGTGGTACATAATTTACTAACCACAAACCTTGAAAGGGTTAATATTCATGAGAGTGAAGTGGTCTTATATTTAAGTTAATTACAGGACAGTTTTAAACAGGTGAATTTCATGGTATGGTACATGTATATTCATTCAGCAAACACATCTGTAACACGTCATATTTTTCTTTAATATGTATAGTTTTTTAATAACACCATGAAGTTAAGTAGTATGTTGTAAAATTGCTAGAGTCTTTAGTTCAGTAGAGTTGGATGTACTGGGAATTATCAGTGATTTTCATTCTTTTGTACTTCAGAGAATCACTCACCATTCTGAATGGAAGCAACAATTTGCCTATCAGTGGTATGGATATCTCAGCACATTGAGTACCAATGTTAAGGTGAATAATTGGTGCTTAAAACTGACAGGCTGTTTATAACTTTTTATTTGAGGGCTACTTATCATGTGTAATAACCAGGTTTGTGATGACATATTGTAGGCAAACATGAATATTTTTTTTTCTCCACACAAGCAGTCGTGGTGGATGACCTATGCTCTCATGAAATGACCTTCTTTTGGGTTGTGGACCATATATTGGTTAAATGTTCTGATGTTTCAGAGGAACATACTGTCTTCATCTTCAGGGGGACTGGTTCAGGTGAATGCTGAAGTGATATGGAAGAATACAGTTGTCAGTTATTTAGGACAGTTTGAGGGTGTTTGACTTTTCACAGCTACAAAAGACAGGAATAAGGAATAGGAGTATCCTAAGCCAGTGGGATTTAAGATGTCCAAGAACATTGCTGTTTCCAGGCTTCATTAGTAAGATATTTTGAAATAACATGTAAAGTGCGTGGTCTGATCTCTGACTTATTCAGGGCTAATATGTCCCTTACTAGATCATGGAAGCCCTTGATCCATTTCCAAAGTGAAAGAAGGCAGCTGGCATTCTCCAAGAATTTAGTCTTGCCAGCATGAGTAAAAAATTATTTTCAGTATTGACACCCACTGTGCAGTTAGTCTCTGGTTATCTATCCAAGTGCTAATTGTGCCTAGTGCAGCATAACAGCAGGCACAGCCCAGACCAAGTTACTTTGCTCATTTACTACTATGGAAATGGTAAATCTCACTTGCCTAGAACTATCTTGTTTCCTTTTCCCACCTTCCATAGCTGCTCAACCAAACATCCTAAAACAGTCTTATATAAGTGACACTTTGATTCCTCTGTAGCTCCTCAGCATCTGCTTGACCCAAGTCAGTCACCCTGAAAATGAAGGCAGTATGTTTCTCTGAAACATCAACATTTAATCGCTACATGTTGTATTGACCCAAAATAAGACCTCTGATAGGCAACCACTGTGGAAGCCTGAAAACTCTTTTCGAATTTCTGGTTCTCTATCACTGATCTCAGGCAATGTGTGATTTGCAGTGCTTTTTTCTCCACATAAAGTTGTAAGATGTATAGTAACATAAAAGCAGTGACTTTTCCTTTCGTTAATAGTCAGATGGAAATATGACAGTGCTTTTGGGGATCATAATTATAGTCACGAAATTAACATCTTTTGACGTGGAGTAAGATTTTTAGTGGTAGATTTTGCTGCCTTGTCTGACCACTTTTGATAGTGCATTCAATGTTAAGAAATATTAACTTAATAGAAAACATCCTGCTGTGTTTGTATAGTCACTAATATTTATTAAAATTCTGTCAACACAACTATGCATTTATTTTATAACAAAAATTTACATATTTCAGTGTTAGTAGACCATCATTTGGTATAAATCATATATTTAATGAGAACAACTTAGAATGATTATTTCAGTTAATGTCCACTATTTTAGTAATTTTTTGTAATTAATTGTAATATCATCTGGTGCCCATGTGAGTCAATGTAATAATTTGACTGAAATTTTAAAGTATTTAAAATATGTGAAGTTTAAAAAGATTTATTATTGTAATTTTAACAAGGAGCACTATTGCAGTTTGTGAAGCTACTGATAAATGCATTATCTGTACAACTGAAAAACTGCAAGAGGCAAAATGTAAAAGTCACGCTTATACGTGGTATTTATATTCTGTTTTCTTACTTGTATTAGAATTCTTGATTCCTGGCCTTTGATGGCTTGCTGAGGCTGAAACTTGAAGCTTTTTGTTACATAGTAAATGCATAGTTCTGTTGATGGCATTTTCTTAAATAAAGGAAAATGTTCTTGTGTGTGTCATACATTGGGTCCAATTTTAATTGTACTCTGTTAAACAAAACAGCACCAGCATGTTGCAGCAAATTGTGGTATGTATCTCTTAAGGTATTCTTACATTTTGAAATTATATGGAGCTCATAGGGTTTGTTCCAGAATAAGATGGCTGCATGCATGTTATGCATACTGAGAAGAATGCCATAAGCACTGTGTAGGTGATGAATGAGAATTGTGGCTTGTGATTTTGTATTGTTGAAGTATTTACCATTTGTCCTTGTAATCTTCTCTCAGCACCTTGCACTATAGCAGAAGCATGTCCAGAATCTTATTTTGTAACATGATACTCAGTACTTGGAAACTGTACACTCCAAGTGAACAACATATCTTGCTCTGAAGATTCTGGCCTTGTAGGATCTTATGATGTGTTAACTGGAAACTGTTCATCATTGCCAATGTGAGACCCTCAGATCTCATATATTTTACTATGGCTGAAGTAAAGTAATGTATAAAGATATAGGAAATAATTTTCCAAAACATGGTACAAAGAACAGGCATGTGGAACAAGCTGGAGCATAATATTATTAGTTTTGAGTGCCTCACAAACATTATGTGTTCCTTATAGTATTGAAGTTGTGTTTGTTCTGATTTATGTTAATGTAATTTTAGAAATTAACCTTTTATAAAGGGTGGCAATTAGGATGTAACTCTTTTTTCTGTAGGATTCTTCTGGATGCCCTGTCACTCCCTCAACCATCTGAATATTTTCCCATAGCAGGCTTAAACAAGTTATTTCAAGATAGAGCCTATGCACAACCTAGTAAGTGTAGTATTGTTGATCTGACCGAGTATCATTGCCACTCTTGATCAGCTTTTAGGTTAATATTTGATATTTTGAAATTGTGTCAAAACAGAGCTATAAAAGAATAAAGCTACAGGTTTGGCCTGTCACAGCTAATTCATCTTTGCTGTTTAACAAGTAATTCATCCAGGCAAAAAGTTTTAATTCAGAAATTTTAGAACTTAACGAGATATATGTTTCTTGCTGTGGTAATTTTGTATGTAGAACAAAGTGTTTGAAGAAATTTCTGTGAGAGTGAAGTAAGAGAAGGAATGAACATGATGATAATTGAGATGATTCATGTCATCAGTAATTAAACAGTTTCAACACACATTTTGATCTTGCATCTTTGTGTGGTGATATGTTATTAAGAGAGTGATGGTCTTATTACTCATCACTCTTACTGCTATGTGGAATACAACACTGGTGAGCATTGAGAGTGGAAGCATAGTTGAAATTATGTAATGAGTTATTTATGATTACATTCAGAAGTGGAAAAACTTATGCCTAATTTATAAACAGAAATGGTTATGGATAAACATTTATTGTAAATTCTATAGAGATATAGCAATACAGTGAGACTTTTAGTACATGTGCACTTGGGTGGAAGAATTGGACAATCCTCCTCTCAGGTCAGGCCAATCGGTAATGCATACATTCTCTTCATAGAAGCTCAGTCTAGAATAGTAACTGTGGATGTAGAACTGTAAGATCTGTTGCTGGCCTTTACTGTGCAGGTGGTAGTATCCTGATGCATCAGTCTTGTACATTTGCTGGCTAGTGGCTTCTGTTTACTGTTGGGTGTTAGGGAATCTCTCCATTTCCACGCATGTTAAGTGTTTATATGTTTACTTGTTACTGTATTGAATTTGGTTACTCTGAATACTAAGATCATATATATTACTGTTAGTTCACTAGAGTGACCTGCCACAGACTAAGTGCTTATTTCAGTTTCTGGTAAAGGCAGGGAATTTTTGTTTTGCCACTGTTTCCAGATTGGCTTTAGGGCACATGCAACCTCATATCCAATGTATGAGGGCAGTCCATAAAGAAACCGAACTTTTTTTTTAATTTTTTGCGTAACTTACAACTTAATCAAACTTGTCGCCTTCAAAGTACTCCCCTCCACTCTTGATACACCGCTCCCAACTTTTTTCCATTTCTGGAGCGCGTCCCGGAACATGTTTTGTGGGACGGCGCGAAAGTCCCGTATCGAATTTTCTTCTGTCTCCTCTACCGTTTGAAATCGGCGACCTTTTAGTGAGGATTTCCAGTTTGGGAACAAGAAAAAGTCCTCTGGTGCCAAATCTGGAGAATAGGGCGGCTGGGGGACAACAGTCGTCTCATGCTTCGTCAAAAATTTATGGATGAGTGACGCGGCACAAATTTTGCGGCAACACGACACATTTTCCGTTTTTCGGTCAAAATCAGGTGGCATGGACTGTTACAGATTCCTACTTCTTCGGCAACTTCACGGACATTTAGGCGACGATTTTGACGAATCACAGCAAGCACTTTCTCAACGTGATCGTCGTCCATTGACGTGGAAGGCCGTCCAGATTTGGGGTCGTCTTCGATGGACGTTCTGCCTGATTTGAAACGCTGGTACCACTTGTGACATTGCGTACGGCTCAAACAATCCTCTCCATAAGCCTGTTGCAACATCTGAAAAGTCTCTGTAAAAGTTTTTCCCTATTTGAAACAGAATTTGACGCAAATGCGTTGCTCATCAAGATCCTTCATTTATCATTGCTCATCAAGATCCTTCATTTATCAACTTGCAAAAAATCGCTGAGAGTACTAAACACACACACTTTCAAGGGCATGTAACTCGATGACTGATTGTCATGGCATGATGCTGCTAGTGGCAGAATGAAGCTTGAAGTCCCTGCTACACAATGCCACCATCGCGAGCGTGCTCACTGGCTCGTTATTTCACAAGTTCGGTTTCTTTATGGACTGCCTACCTATACTGGGGACTATTCCTTCAGGCAAGCGTACCACTCAAATCCACCTCATGCTCAGTTGAGATTATGTGCAGCTTTATCTCCACACTCCCATGCACCTTTATGGTGCAGTGTTTCAGGACAGGGATATCAAGTTTTTAATTTAGTTTCATAAGAATTCCTATGACTAAGATCTATCTTTGAAGTTTGTACAAATGTTCCACATCATGGGGCTGTAGTCTTCTGAGGGAAGAGGCTAGCATATGTGGTAAGTTTGTAGGTGTACGACACAAGTGATTTTGAGGGTAGTTTTTGAAGATTGTAGTAAAGTTATATATTTCAGTAATATGTAACTTATTTTTGTAATTATACCTAATTACAGCTTATTCCATACAGAGAAGAATTTTGTAGATATACCAGCATTAGTTGGTTATTAAAGGAATAAATTTGAATGGAGAAATTAGCTGCTGCATTTGGTGCTTCATGTAATTACTGTACAAGTTTATTAATCATTTAAGCACTTGTGATATATTGTTGTTTAGTTTCTTGTATATGACATATGAATAGTTAACTGAGCTGCAATGCACAGTTGCATCCAGCCATCCATTTTTATCACATGCAAAAATAATTCTGTAATCAGATCATATTTTCTCTAAGTACTTGCAAAATATAAAGTGGTACATATCTTTGGTTTAGTATATCCCATTGGTTCACTGTGGAAATAAAGAGATGTTATTAATATTATTTCTGGGATCATATTATTATATATGTCCAAACTTTAATTTTTATATTATTGAAACTGGGTCCAAATTGTTTCATTTTCTCAGTCTTGAACATTGATCCTTTTTTTCCTATTCCATTGGTTCTCTGGAACTTGCTTTGAGAAGTCCCCGAAACTCTTTTCTTTATTTTAAGCTGATGCTAATTGATTTACTATATGATATTGTCACATATAACCACCATATGTCTAGTGTATACTGCAGAGGTGGGAACAAACTTATGTTTGACGTGGCTGATCATTATATACAGAATGGAAACACACACATATTTACCATGTTTTTCAGTCACCCCCCCAAAAAAATCAGAGTGGAAACTTGCTCAGTCAAAAAAAAAAGTGTGGAACACACCAAAACAAAAACAGTGCTCAAAACAAGAACCACAATCAACACCAGTGTCAAAAAATGCAGCTGTAAGTTCTTCACATCAAAATGTATATCAGCACAAAGTAAAGTAAGTAAAAACTTATACAAAGAACTGGGTTATGAGTGAGGATTATGTACCATAAGCCAAAGAAAATAACAGTGAATAGTTAAACAGTCAAATTAGCTAAGTTATGCAGTTCATATTCCATAACAAAAACACATATCTACAACAAAAATGTGTCCCTCACCATTGAAGGTACTTGTTGTCTTACCATTATTCCATTCACAGTTCTGTGATGCAAAACGAAACACTGCATTTGTAAATTAATATTTTGAATAAAAGGTATTTTAACCTGAATATGGCGAGCCACAGTTGCTGAAACTGGTTGCAACTCAATATAATACTAGATACTTGGCTGTTTGAGACAATAATGAGCAGTAAATCAATTAGATACCTACAACATGACATTGAATTATAATTGTAAGGGATAAGTTCAGTATGGAAGTGCTTTAAATTACGTTCTTAATTCTGTGAGTGCACTCCACTGATTTGCCATGTGTGTTCCATTATAAGCTTATGTACAAGAATGCAGAGCAAGGATTTAAACACAATACACATCCCAACATTATGCAGTCTTCATTTCTATTTTGCTACGATATGTTTTGGTTGTTCAGTTGACCATCATCAAGTAGATGATACAAGTACATAAAGGAAAAGTGTGCTATAAAAGAGGCCTCCCCTTCACAAAGAAGCTTATATAATACAGTAAATATTATTCCCAATAAAGCAATAATAAAAATGTAAATGTTCTGTAAAATTTGCAACTAAAATCCAGAGATATATTTATTATAACCAACACTATGCACACAATTGGAGTGGATAAAATCACATTATTTAAAACCATTTAAAATAACATATTATCTCCTACATGTTTCGATCCCCATTGGATCATCATCAGGGAGGACTGTACCTTATTAGCGAAGCTACTGCGTAGGCTTATTAACTGGAAAGGTGATCTGGTAGCATGCCTGTAAAGTATATGTATTCAAGTATAATATGTATATTCATCCCCCTTTAATATGGATTCGTCATAAACAGTGGAATATGTAGTACAGCACATTTGTATGTATGTTATGCTTACCAATGTTGTTCAGGTTATGTTAGTCTCACTCGGTTTGTGTCTGCCTTCTGCTACTACCTCGGATGTTTCCTTGTTTGGTACTGTGGTAGTGTTAAGGTCAAAGATTAAGTTGTGTTCAGGTATTTGTTGTTCCTGATGATGATCCAATGAGGATCGAAACATGTACGAGATAATACTTTGTTTTAAGTGGTTTTAAATAATGTGATTTTATCCACTCCAATCGTGTGCGTAGTGTTGGTTATAATAAATATAAATGTACTACAAATTTGAAAATATACTTAAAATATTTAAATTAATTCTTAGGGAAATCTGATGTGTGGTT
>Ga0209755_10006083_pt1 | contig 13479 bp, 10 predicted proteins | sample TergutCo191P1_FD_187301 | JGI IMG/M metagenome (GOLD analysis project Ga0209755, IMG submission 187301) | Cornitermes sp. P1 segment gut microbial communities from Petit-Saut dam, French Guiana - Co191P1 (SPAdes) (version 2) | ecosystem: Host-associated > Arthropoda: Insects > Digestive system... | reverse complement strand
ACAAAGAAGCCGCCTGAAAAACCATATACGATAGCGGCGGCGGTAACGTATTTAAGCTGGCTGGGAGGACCGAAACGGGCTCCCAGCGATGGCCCTCCGGGCGTTAAAACTATTTGGATTGGCCTCGATAAGCTTAACACTCTGCTTGCCTACAAGGAGTGGCTGGCATGATTCTGTGGGTCAAGTTTAGCCTTCAAGAGGCGGTTGCATTTGCGCCGCGCCACCGTCAGCGTGGTCTCCCCCGTTGACTTCCCGGCAAGCCGATTCCCGTCCTCGTCGTAGGCGTAGTAATACACGACCCGTTTTCCCGACGGGACGACCCGAAAGTACAAAGTAAAGTCGTTATGGATCTTCATAAGGCCCTCGTTTTGGGAATATGATGTCATTGCTGGACGCATCAATTTTCCCCGGTTTCCGCATACCGAACCATCAACGCTAATTCCTTGTGGGATAAGCATTTGCGGAAACCGAGAGCCTTGTACTTAGGTAAATTGTGCAGGGTTACCTTTTATGTCATAAGGAATTAGGCTTTAGCCAAGACTGGGAATCGAACCCGGTACCTGCGCATTACGAGTGAAAGCCAACCTTACTTTTGGCTATCTCCCATTAGCATAGAGTATACAACAATATAGAAGAATGTCAAGCGAAATTAACGCAGGATAAGCGTGGATAACCGAGGAAAAAGGCCAGAATGCTACAGTTTTGTACTACAGTGATATACTCACTATAGGTGTGCAGGCCACATAAAGAAGCTGACAGCTAGGAATAACGGTGCCGTAAGCTGGATGGCTCTCCCATCAAAATGCGCTTAAAGCGTTTGCCTGGGAGATTGAAAGCCTGGTGATGGCAGCATTCGCCTGCTTCTTTGCCTTGACACATGGCCACAGACAGCTGATAATTAATCAGTCAAAACAGAGAGGCAAACGACCAGCATGAAAGAATCCATCCTCATCAAAAATTTTGGCCCCATCAAAGAGATAGAGATCGGCGACATTCGCCCGTTCACCGTGCTTATCGGTGAATCGGGAAGCGGGAAAAGTATGGTCATGAAAGTGCTTGTCCTGTTCCGCTGGCTATACAAAATGCTTAACATCCGCTCCTATTTGAAGTATGCAAACATAACACAAACCCCTTTTAAGTTCGATTTCCAGTCATATTTGCGAAGCGGCGGCTTGTCTGATTACATAAAAGACGATTCGGAAATCATCTACAAAAAGGGTAGCACAATGCTACACTACGGCGATGCCCTTAAGCTGCCGTCTACAGTTGCAAAAGATGAATTGAGCCTGGAAAAGATGAGTTTTATTTCCGATAAAAGAAATTTGATACCCGATATTCTTGCCCACAATAAAACCAATATGAGTTTTTATTTAAATGAAACATATCAGGATTTCAGGATGGCCGATGACTTCATTAAAGAGCTACCTGTTGATTACCTGAATGTTAAGTACACATCCAAAAAAACCGCATCAGGCAAAAAAGAATACTGGGTTACAGGTACTGACACGGACTATGAGGTCAAGCTGGAAGATGCGTCCTCTGGAATGCAAACCATTATCCCATTATCATTGATAGTTGAATATTTTTCAAAGCACTATGATTTCAACAAGCGTTTCAACACCATCGTGTTCGACTACCTGTCCCAAACCGATAGTCTGAAAGATTTTAGAGCCGAGCAGAATATTGGGGACATCAGGCACAGAAATATTCATCTCCACATAGAAGAACCAGAACTGAGCCTTTACCCGGAAAGCCAGCGGAGTCTGATTAATTCCATCGTCGAACGGTGTTTCATCCATGAGCATGACGGCTACAATATGTCGGTAATGATGGCGACGCATAGTCCCTATATCGTCAATCACCTAAATTTGCTCATCATGGCTGGGAAAAAGAACGCACCTGAAAATGGTGCCTCTTTATTGTTTGAAAATGTCAGCGTTTTTGAAATAATAGACGGCTATTTGAATGATTTGAAACAGGAAGAAAAATTCATCATTGATTCCAGATCACTGTCGGAGCCAATCTCGACTATTTATGAGCGTTATAACGAGCTAAGCAGGGGTTAGCATTGACAGACCTGTTGGCAACGGATTTCATAGCATACCTTCGGAACAAGAATCCTGCCGTTATTTCCGTTGATGCAAAAAATGTCAGGGCAGAAGTAATCAGGGATACCAAATTTGATATTCAAGACAGGAGACCAGAGATTAAGCAGCCAGCGGGAACTGGGAGTGCGACATATAATAGGTATATGAGGGACATGAAATGACTGAAACCGAGCGAGATCAGAACCTCATGCTGGTATATGCCGTGGAAGGGTATTCACAACGGCATAATCTGTCAGAAAAAGACACGTTGGCTCTATTCCGAAAACACGGAATCAATCAGTTAATCCGCAAAAATTATAGCATCCTTCACACCCAGAGTTTGGACGAAAGCATATCGTTTGCCGAAGATATTCTGTCATGGAAACAAGTCTGATTTTGTACCACGGCTCCAACCATAATTTTGACGCAATCGATCTTTCAAAATCAAAAGACAAGCGTGATTTTGGCAGAGGTTTTTATACAACAACCCTTCGTGAACAGGCGGAGGATTGGGCGGAAGCCCTTTTTGACAGATACAAAGGAGACGGGATATTTGTTTACGAGTTGGAACTTGAGCTATCGAAAGACCTTCCCATAAAAAAATTTGATGGACTTTCCGAGGAATGGCTTATCATGGTTCAGAAAAATCGTACTTTGGGCGGTATCCAACACGACTTTGATATTGTCCAAGGGCCTGTCGCAAACGACAAAACTGCACGAACAATCGCTTTGTATATCGCCGAAATCATAAATACAAATGAAGCGATAGAGCGACTCCAATTCAGCAAAAACAACAATCAGGTGTCGCTTCATACTCCCGCTGCCCTTCCTCACCTGAAGATTATAAGGAAATATCGGAAATGAAAGGTAAATATATCTTCAAAAACCAGGATATAACCACGGACATACTTTTCAAGATTGAGCAGGTTTCAAGCATCTTAGCCGAACAAGAAAAAATTTCATTTGATGATGCTTATAACAATTTTATTTCCTCCGACACCTATACAATTATGAAAAGGATCGACAATCTGTACTGGGCCGAAAGCGCAGAGTTTTTGGTGGATGAATATTATCGGGAAAAAAATAATCGTATAACGCTGGTGGTATAGTACGCCACACCTTTTTCATCATCATTTTCATTTCAAAGACTATGAGATAACTATCCATGCACTTGAGAAAACATTATATTCCAGATAATTGTTTGTCTAAAAACCGTATTCTGGATTGCCGAATCGTTAACCCGTTTTTTCAAGTCTTAACATGGCATCAATTTCTTCGATACTCAATTCAGGCTGTTCGTATTTTTCCTTTGTGTAATCCCCATAGCCGTTTTCATGCTGCTGAAAAAAACTTGTCATACCAACAGGTCCCAATGCCTCATTCAAAGCTTGCAAGTCAATTTTTCTTATTTCATATAGTTTCATTCACGTAAACCTTACACTCTTATTATCGGGGCCTTGGGGCTTTGTATCAAGTCGCTCACGGTCATTGGTCTGTGGGTGCGTTCCTTTTCGTTTGAAAAAAGGACTCTGCCATAGGTTCAAAATAAGATTTTCTAAGTCCCAGAGACTTACATTGGGTTTTGGGGAGACACGCCCAGACAGCACACTGCCTACCACAGCAATGAAGAAACGACAATCCACAACAGACGATATCAATGAGGAACTGCGGGAATGGACCAAGCAGCTGGAGGCACTGCACTCAACGGATTAACACAGTGAAGGCCATCAAATAAAGGTCCTTTACGAATTACTGGTGTATTCCTGCCGTGAAACATTGACACCAAAGCACTATTTTGTCCTTGACAACCCATTTACAAAGCGATATCCTACATACTATGGGTGTTTATTCTGACTACCTAGGCAAAAACATGGATTTCAATAGACTAACCTCAGAGAGAAAGCTGTGGTTAAAGAAAATAGCTGAATTGCGCAGGAATAGATGTATTTTAGCCTACGCCAGTGATATAAACAAGGGCGGGGTGAATACGAGTATTGAGTATGCGGATTTGATACCATTTATCGACCAACTTTCGAATTGTGATACATAAGATTCCATTGATATTATACTAGAAACACCTTGAGGGCAAGCTGAGGTAGTAGAAGATTTGGTAAGAGCAGCAAGAGCAAAATATGGCCATGTTGGTATTATTATACATGGAATGACAAAAAGTGCTGGAGCTATTTTTGCCATGGCGGGAGATGAAATATTAATGGGGATAACATCATCATTGGGACCAATTGATGCCCAGATAATATATCCCAGTACTGGCAAACGTTTCTCGGCAGACGCATTTCTAGAAGGATTAGAAAAGATAAAACAGGAAGTCCTTGATACGGGTAAACTTAACTCTGCGTATATACCAATATTACAAAATATCTCGCCTGGAGAAATTCAGCATTGTGAAAATGCACAGACATTCTCGCGGACACTTGTTAAAGAATGGCTAAGAAAATATAAATTTTCACACTGGAAAGTTCATAAATCCACGGAAAAATCAGTAACGGTAAAAGAAAAGAGGGCGAATGAGATAGCAACGGCATTATGTAAACATTCGGACTGGTTTACCCATGCCAGATCAATCAAAATAGATGATCTCAAAAAATTACGCCTTGAAATAGTCGACTACTCTGAAATACCTGAACTGAATGAAGCCATAAATAGATATTTTACTCTTTTGTCAATGACGTTCTCACTTACAAGTATATATAAAATTTTTGAAACGCCTGAATCCCAAATTCTTAGTCATGTTATGGCTACAGGTAGTAGACAGCCAGTTCAATTGCCTCAGTCTGTGATGCTAAACCAAATGAATTCGATTAAGGAAAAAATTGCGGTAATAGACTTTGTATGTCCAAGGTGCAAGCATGAGATGAAATTACAAGCTAATTTAGAGCAACACAGCGATTTAAGAACTGACTATATGCCATTTCCTGTAGAAGATAATATGATCCAGTGTCCAAACTGTAATCTTCAAAGCAATATTATATCCGCTAGGCTTCAAGTAGAGGCATTAACTCATAAAAAAATTGTCAAATGAGGAGGGTTTGTATGGAGTATAACAACACGGAACAGAAAATGGATTTTTCTATTGTTTTTAGGTGCATTGATGAAGCCAAGCAATCTATTAATTTTGAATGCACAGAAGAAACAATGAAACAATCCGCTGTTATATCTGAAGAAATCGAAAGATTACGAGATATAGTAACCGATTATGAACAACACTCATTTTCTGTTTTAACAACCGTTTAAAAGCCTGTTTACGTTGGCAGTGAAGAATCCCTGCCGCAGAGCAGCAGGCAGGGTATTGAATATCTGCTTTTGAAGGCTCTGCGTATGTGCGGGTAGGTAAATTCCCCATACCCCAGTTTTGCGCCCTAAAAATGACGGAATATCAGACCCAATTTTGTGAAATGAACCTTCCCGTAACAAGACGAGGGCTCGACCCTCGATGGGGCTACGCATTATATCAGAAAACTTCCCATGTTCTAAAGAGTGCTTTTCGGGTCTTCTGCAAGACAAATGTCATCTGAAAAAAACTTAATTTGTCTAAAATCACTCGTGCCGTAGCTAATGCAGGATAACTATAAATTATCCTGTGTTAAATGGAGAAGTTGCATATGTTTATAAATGCAGATTACAAAAATTGGTATCTAAGCTATTTGGCTAAACAAGCACTAAAAACTGCTTGTCTAGAAGTTTATTCCAAAGTCTTGTTAGTTTCTGAGCCAAATAAATATCTGACAGACTATATCAATGAGAAAAATATTTCTTATAAATTATGTGCAAATTTGGAAAACATTTCCTTAGATGAATATTCACATGTTCTCATACTGAAGCCTGGATTTGAATATATATCCAGTTGTGTGCCGCAAATAAAAAATATCTATTCTGATTTTAGTACTTATGCGCTACAAAAAACGCCAATAGATTTCATTGTAAATCAATTTAAGAACGATATGTCATTTTATGATAATTATACAATTCAAAAAGAAATAATAGTGAAGGAGTATATTGCCCATTATATCAATTGCTGCATTAATGGCAATTCTATAAGATTATTTAACAAAGTTGAAATTGAAACCATAAATAGATGCAACAATACATGTAGTTTCTGCCCAGTTAATCATAAATATGATACTCGTAAATTTAGTCGTATGCCTACTGATCTGTTTGAACATATTATTCAACAATTAGCAGACCTAAAATACAGTGGCGCACTTGCTCTTTTCTCCAATAACGAGCCTTTGCTAGACGATCGTTTATATGCTTTTGCCGTATATGCTAGGAAAATGTTACCCAATGCATATATATATGTGTATACTAATGGGATACTACTTACTCCTATCATATTATTATCACTACTAGAGGTTATAGATTATATTCATATTAATAATTATAATTCAATTCCTGTACTTAATGAACCTATAAAAAAGATACACTCATTACTAAAAGAGCATGAAATAACAGAAAATAGAGTTGCAATTCACTTAAGGAATATTAATGAGACTTTGTCTAATCGATGTGGAAATTCACCAAACAAACCAAGCGGTCCTATGTTAACATGTAGCTGCATTCTTCCATTTTCTCAGATAGTAATTCGAGCAGATGGCAATGTAAGCTTATGCTGTAACGACGCATTGGGTCAGACTAATATAGGAAGTATTAATAAGCAAGATATCTCTAATGTCTGGAACAACAAAATCCGCCATGATTTTTGCATAAAACTACGTCAAACTCGTAAAAATATTTCCACGTGCCAAAAATGTGATTTTATTTTTACCCCACTACATTTTGAAAAGATACCAGATAGCTTTGAAAAAAATAAAGAAAGGTTTGCAAATGACTGAAACAAGAAAAATGACAATTATTGTACCTGTCTTTCAGACACCGGAAATATTATCTATGTTTCTTAATTCTATCTCAGATACTATAATTATACCATCGCATATTATTTTTGTTAATGATGGGTCGCCTGATGTTATTGATATTATAATTGAAAATTTTATCCTTAATTTTGGAACAATTCATGAAATAGCATTAATTAAGAATCAAAGCAATTTAGGATGTGCAAGATCAATCAATAAAGCATTAGAAATGGTTCATCCTGATTGTGATATTATTGTATTTATGGATTCAGATTTAATTTTGAATGGCGACTGGCAAAATAAAATATACGATTCATTTTGCACGCCACAAATAGGCATTGTTGGTGGAGTTCTTCTTTATCCGCAAACTGGTGGGATTCAATGTTGTGGAATTTCGTTCAGCAATACAATAGGACGCCATATTTATCTTAATGCCAACATCAACCATCTGAATCTTCCCAAAGAACTTGAAGTCCAAACAACTGTTTTTGCATTCTGTGCAATTAGATATAATCTAGTGAAACAAGCTGGAACATTAGATGAACAGTATGTTAATGGGTACGAAGATTGGGACTATCAGTTTCGTGTTAGGGAACTTGGATATAAAGCAATTATTAATACAGAAATCATACATTTTCATTGGGAAAAAAGCAATGGCCCACATAGAGACTTCAACAGAAAAAATAATCTTGGTAGATTTTGGTTAAAACATGGGGCTACTGTTAAAAATGATCTTTGGAATTTTATTTTTCATCAATTTAACTATAATTTTGTTTGTTTAAACAAGAAATACATAGGCGTGAACCTTTGTGAATATAAAAATGAAGCAGAACAATTCTGGGCTGAATTAAAAGCACAATTTGATATAAAAATAGTTAACCTATATGATTATGCAAATTTATGTGAAACAGGGCAATCTATATGGTTACCGCAAATAATGGATACTGGAAGCATATCAGAAAGCGAATCATATTTATTTTTATGTGATAATTTTGTGCGTTTGCGAGATAACGAATATTGGGCTCAATTACGTAAGAAATATTGCACAAGCGATCTAGTTGCGGATTTGTATGGTAATTTAATATCATTTACAGACTTGGCAAATAGCTTTTGGCCTGGAACAAAAATACGATAAGGCGAGGGCACAATGCGAGAAATGTTAGAAAACAAAACCCTGCAATTAGGAATAGATTTTAAAGTGGCATGCGAGCAAATTATCCCTGCTGGTTCAACTACACTTGCAAAAAGCTATAAACGATTATACCAAGGATACAGCCCTTTCTATGCTACTCATGCCGAAGGTTGCTATTTTTGGGATTTGGACGGAAATAAGTGGCTTGATTGTGAAATGTCTATGGGCAGTGCAGTGTGGGGATATTGTCGCAAGGAAATAGACGATGCTATAATCAAACAGCTCCATAAGGGTATAATGTTTTCAATACCTGGGACATTGGAATATGAATTAGCAATAAAACTACTATCACGATATCCGCAATATGAAGCTGTGAAGTATTTTAAAAATGGTGCAGATGCTGTTTATGCTGCTATTCGTTCTTCTCGCCGACTAACCAGGAAGATAAAGACTCTATCATGTGAATACCATGGATGGTTGGACTGGTCATGTTTTAATTATTATAGGCTAGAGCCTCAATTGATGGGAATACCAGAAAGTACTGCTACAGAAAATATGTCATGTGAATGTGATAGTAATATGATAATCCAAACTATACATAGGTATAAACACGAACTTGCTTGCGTAATACTTTGTCCTGCAAATCATAAAAAAAATAATCTTTCAGAAATCGCAAAACTATGTAAATCCGAAAATATTATGCTCATTTTTGATGAAGTTACTTCAGGTATGCGTTTTGCCCGTGGTGGTGCAACACAGCTATTTGGAATAATACCTGATTATCTGTGTATCTCGAAAGGTGTTGCAAATGGACTTCCACTTGCTGTTACTTTAGGGAAACGTGAACATATCATGATTATGGAACAACTAAAAATTTCAAACGCACATTCTGGTGAACATCTGTCACTTGCAGCGGCTATAGCATCTGAAGAACTGCTTTCATCTGCCAGTGAATGGCCTAGTTGGCGCAGCGGTATTGAATCGTTGTGCGAAGAAATAGAAAATACATTTAAAACCTTGGGAGCAGACTGCACATTAAAAATTATTGGCAATGTGGGATGTTTAAGTATCATTGACACCTCTCCTGAGAAATCAGAAAATTTTCGACGTTTTTTCATCACTAGTTTAAGTCGCTACAATATTTTCACGAAAGGATTCATTATATTCTGTGACGCACATTCTATAGAAAACATGAAGTATGTACAAAATGCAGTATGTGAGTGTGTAAAAAATTACTATTCTCCAAATAACACTAATTCATGATTACAAATTCATTTTCATCAATTTGAATAGAAAGCAACGAATTTGCTACGACATCCTTACATTCAAACCCAGCTATTGTAATGCCCAATAATGCTTCTAGCCTTTTAATCACATGAGCAATCATTGCACAAAAGAATGACCTACTTTTCGGGTTTTGCTCAACAGCTTTTCTTAGAATACTCAATGTTTGTTTGGCGTATATACGTGATACAGATATATCACCTTCCAAATAGTATACCTGTGCTAAATTAAAATATGCCTTCCATAAAAGGTTTGGCATATTACCGATTGATGCGCATTTAAGGCTTTCGAAAAACCAAAATAATGATTGGTCGTAACTTCTTTCAATCATAAATCCAATTGCTCTGATAGTGTAACAAAGAAATTCTTCGTAGGTAGATTTACTTCCTGATTTATATAAATCATGTAACCTTCTGGTTTCTAGAATTACATCCTGAAGTAGTTCGTGATTCGATTCTCGCGCAGCTTTCATTAACTTACCTATTAATAATTGGACTTCTATAAGCCCTTTATCGTATTTCACTAATTCCTGTATATCTGATGCATTATCTAAAATATATTGCATAAGATTGATACCATAATCCAAATCATAATGCAATTTAAATGTTGCAATTTCATATTGCACAAATGCTTTTAAATATGCATGTCCTTTATTTCTTGCTGAATCTAAACTTTGTGTTTGATAATATATGCATTTTTCATAATTCCCTGCAAACCAATAGCAAACAGCTATTCTTGCTAACATTTTTTCATAGCGAATATGGAAATTATCGTACAATGAATCACAAATATTCTTATTCTTTAGACAAAGCCGAATTAATTCAATACCATCTAATGAAGTTTGTACAGATGCATCAAACTCCATCCTGTCACATTGTATATTTGCCAATTCTTCATAGGAAAGGGCATGATAATACTTGCATTCCATGGATGGATCACTTGTATCATTAAGTAAGTCGTTTATATGCTGTGCTGCTTTTTCCCAACTTCCCGTTTTCATCATAACCCTACACAATTCAAAGTGTATCTTGTATTTCGGTATCGGTATCTCAGAACCTTTCCAAGATCTTAGTAAAATTATAAGCACCTCGTATTGTAAAATTGGAAATTCAGTTCGTGCAAGTAATTTTAATGTATCAGAAATTATTTCATTTTTATAAAAATTACCTCCTGCCTGTTTCAGCCATATTATTTTTAATGCTTCATGCTCGGTATAGTTCTCACCAAAAAATTTCAGACATAGTGATATTATTTCAATATTTGAAATCTGCTTATTCTTGAATGCTGATAAATAATATTCATGTAAAAATGAAAAACCATCTTTATTGATACAAATAAAATCACATTCATTTATTATTGTCTTCAAATTTGGATAGATACTGTTCAAACGTTCCCATAATGTAGCAAAAAGACCATAGGGCATATCGATATTAAATATAGAAAAAACAATTAGTGTTTCAATAAATTTGGGGTATTTCTCATTAAAATATGCTATTCTATTATCTATGGTTTGTATAATTTCATCAGGGTGACAAAGAGAGAAATCATGATCTAATATAACTAACCTTTGATTAGTATCTAATGAAAGCTTATTGTTATTTAGCAAAAATCTAATGTGCTCTAACAGATGCATGGGTACACCCTTAGAATATTGCAAAAGAATATTATATAATTGTTCGTAAATTTTTCTTTCAGCAGGATGATGAGGTATGAGTCGATTTAGAAATTCTCGACTGTCTTTCGTACTCCATATATGCAAAGGAAAATTTTTAATATAATCATTGTCCAAAAATTGATACCAATCATACGGAATAGATGGAAAGTTTGCTCCAAGTGCTTCTCCCTTACGGCCTTCAAATATAATTATAATTTTATTATATATATTAGCTTTTATACTCTGTAGAATTAAAAAAGCTTGTCTCAATATAGAAAAAGTTTCATTTGATGCCCAATGCATATCTCCTAACCAAATGAACAAGGGCTGATCCATAGAACTTCTAATTAATATAGCAGCAAAACATTCTGCCATATTTGAAATATCTACGTTATTATTATCATCAGAATAAAATTTAGACAAGTCAGCCTCCCAGTGAGATTTATAAAAGGTTTCAGTATAGATCTTAATTTCTGTAATAATATTATTATCACTGCATATTTCAAATTCATTTAAACAAACCAATTCTTTGATTAGTAACCTGAGAAGAAGACGTCCATTTAAACTGTCTTTAGATTGGAGAATGTGTAAACAGTTATAGTTTCTTCCTGATGCATGAACCATTAATTCTGATATAAGAGAAGACTTGCCTATTCCTCCACAGCCAGTAACTGCACATATTATCAATTCTGGATTTACTCTTGCTAATTCGTTTTCTAAACTTAATAAAATATTATGATTTGGTTCACTATAATAATCAGGATAAAAACCTTGTTCTAATGTAATCATACCAATATGATGACGAATAATGAGATTCTTATCCGAAGTTGAAAATTCCAGAAAGCCGCAATCATGTTCACCTACAGATAATCCTCGAAACATAAATTTAAATATTGCTTTTTTGAATACTCGTAATGGAAAACCACTTTTGCGAGGATTAATCGCCTGCAAAGGATTGAGTAATTGAAACTGGTTGTCTTTTGAAGGATACCATTTTACATACATTTCAACATTAATATTTTCCATATCTGTATTGACAGTTACCAGTTGCTCAAATGCTTGGCCTACAAAATGGGTGCTTTCTTGGGCTATTGAGATAGAAAGCCATGAATAGTCAATGTTCCCTATAAATTCTGACAAAAGTTGCAACTCTTCTACAGTTAGTGCCTCGGAAAGAATATATTTAAAATGGGAATAATTTATCTTCCAAATTCTCATCAATTCAGATGCGTCACATATTTGAATTTGCCCAGGGCGTGTACTGATAAATACAGAATCTTTCCTCGAGTTTATCTCGCTTTCAATCCTAGTTCTTAAATTATGCACGCCATTTTTAGCATCTGTGCTAAGCACAAACATAAAATACAATAAAGCATTTGTATCATAAAATTCGGTATTGATACAATATTTTTGTATTTTCATTAAATCTGTGCAAAAAAGATCATAAGTATACCCGCGGGCCTGTCGTTTTACTTGCCCTAAAATTTTTTTATGCAAAGTATTTTTTGTTAATGGATCAACATATTTTTGTTTTTCAGTGCCAATTAAGTCAACACCAAAATCGCCACTTATAGGAGTTACTTGCCATGAGGCGTTACGGTCGCAAATGTTTAGTGCCTCAGCAACCATCACTTCAAATATTTGATATTCATAATCTTCATTATCAGTCTGTGCCACTGTATCTGTACGTTTTAGCTTGCTAGCACGCACTCTTTTTTCAAGTACACTTTTCCATATATTCCCAGAACCCATGATAAACCTAGTAATATGCTCCATTTAACACAGGATAATTTATAGTTATCCCCTGTTACCATAATACAATCGAAATAGAACGGCTGTCAAGTGGAATTTTCCCTTTTGGCGAAAAAATTTTATCTTGAGGCATACACTAATTGCGAAACAATGTTATGCTATTAGTATATTTCACTTTTAACTATTAGTAATTACATTCGTAAATATAAACCATCCTTGCCACGAGAGGCAAGGGCAGTTATTTTATCCGAAAGATTATATTTTATACCCTCATAGCAAATTTAACGGTTCATGTCGTTCCCATTTATGAATTTGTCCAAGGAGGAGTAATAAAAATGCACGATCAAGGTTTTATGGCGACCTGACATTCGATTGAAATCTTGTTCCCAGATGTTTTACCATCAAAATCTGTCGTTATTTTTAAGTGGTTACTTGGGTATACTTATGGGAAATACTACCAGACAAACTCGCCAGTATGCCTAAATTTCCCCTCGTTCACGCACTACAATGTCCTCATTACATGAGCCTTTGCCTATATTTTCTTACATATGAAAGCACAATTGCCACTTCATTCCTAGGTCATGGGCTAGAAAACCAAATATCGATATAATACACTGTATATATCAGGAAGGAAACAATCGCATCTGCGGCACAGATAAAATCTCTGCTAAATTCTCATTATGTAGGCGATGACGAGTATTT
>Ga0209755_10006082_pt1 | contig 13479 bp, 9 predicted proteins | sample TergutCo191P1_FD_187301 | JGI IMG/M metagenome (GOLD analysis project Ga0209755, IMG submission 187301) | Cornitermes sp. P1 segment gut microbial communities from Petit-Saut dam, French Guiana - Co191P1 (SPAdes) (version 2) | ecosystem: Host-associated > Arthropoda: Insects > Digestive system >... | reverse complement strand
AGAGCCTCGTTCCAGAAGCCCTCATAATCCAAATCAGCCATTTTTAGCCCTTAAATAGTTATTTATCAACATGTTATCCACAAGGATCATATTGATAACTGTGACATTTCTGTCAAATTTTGTATGAATTTTTATACATTCACTTAATATCTGATATGGTAGGTTTTAGCTAAATCCTTATCTGGTAAAGAAATAGCATCGATCCTGTAACTCCGTCTCAGATTTTTTGGCCTCTCCTTTTATCGCGCCATTATTTGCCCGGTTTTTCCCGAATTTATCCACAGGTTTTGCACTATTATCGGGGCAACCCGTCTCAAACAGAAAGTAAATATAACCCATATCAGTTTATTTGGCAAGAGTAAAAATGTTTATTTTTTTACCCCTTCTAATTATGCGCCGAATTTTGTATACTCTCTTAATGAGCGCCGATAAAAGCTATTCTGCTGAAAATATAACAGTTTTAAAGGGTCTGGAAGCTGTCCGAATGCGCCCCGGTATGTATATCGGGACGACAGGCATCGACGGGCTCCATCACCTTGTCTTTGAAGTTGTCGACAATTCTGTTGACGAAGCGATGCAGGGCTTTTGTACCAACATTTTGGTGGTCTTGGAAGGAAACGATGTTGTCAGGGTCGAGGACAACGGCCGCGGTATCCCCATCGACATTCACCCGACCGAAAAGGTGAGCGCCCTCGAACTTGTAATGACAAAGCTCCACGCGGGCGGCAAATTCGACAAAAAGTCCTATAAAGTGTCGGGCGGTCTTCACGGTGTCGGCGTCTCTGTTGTAAACGCGCTTTCCGAGTGGTGCGAAGCCTATGTTCATATCGACGGCAAGGTCCACCACCAGCGCTACAAGGTCGGCATTGCGGACAGCCCCGCAAAAATAATTGAGCCAAAAGGGCTTCCCTATGCTCATTCGCCTGACCGCGGCGGAACTGTAATTCGCTGGAAAGCCGACAGCTCGATTTTTGAAACAACCACGTACAGTTTTGACGCGCTTTCCAACCGCCTTCGCGAGCTTGCGTTCCTTAACAAGGGATTAAAAATCACGATTCGCGACGAGAGGCTTACAACGCCCAAATCCCACGACTTTATGTTTGAAGGCGGCGTAAAAAGTTTTGTCGAATATTTAAACGAAAATAAAAATGTTTTGTATCCCGAACCCGTTTATTTTGAGGGTACGCGCGACGAAGTCGAAGTTGAAATCGCCGTTCAATACAATGACGGCTTTAACGAAATAATGTTTTCTTTCGTAAACGATATTAACACACGCGAAGGCGGCACTCACCTTGTCGGGTTTAAATCCGCGCTTACCCGCACCTTGAATGAATTTTTAAAGAAGTCCAAACATTCCAAAAAACTTGATGAAACGCTTTCGGGCGACGACGTGCGCGAAGGACTGACCGCGGTGTTATCTGTAAAGGTTCCCAATCCGCAGTTTGAGGGGCAGACCAAAGGAAAACTCGGCAACTCCGAAGTAAAAGGAATTGTCGAATCGCTTGTAAACGAACAGCTTGAGCTTTATTTTGATCAGCATCCCGAAGTAATCAATAACATTTTGGAAAAATCCGTGTTAGCTGCAAAAGCGCGTATTGCCGCCCGTCAGGCGCGTGATGCGACACGCCGCAAAAACGCAATGGATAGTGCAGGGCTTCCCGGCAAACTCGCCGACTGCTCCGAAAAAGACCCGTCAAAATGCGAACTGTTTATCGTAGAGGGCGATTCTGCGGGCGGTTCTGCCAAAGGCGGACGCGATCGCCGTTATCAGGCGATTTTACCGCTTTGGGGAAAAATGCTGAACGTTGAAAAACAGCGCATCGAAAAAGTAATAACAAACGAAAAACTTCAGCCGATTATCGCAAGCATCGGAGCCGGCTGCGGCAACGAATTTGACGTTTCCAAAATACGTTATCATAAAATTATAATTATGGCGGACGCCGATGTTGACGGCTCTCATATACGCACGCTTTTGCTCACCTTTTTTTACCGTTACATGACGCCGCTTATAGAACAGGGGCACATTTATATTGCAATGCCGCCGCTTTACAAGCTAAGCTACGACAGAAAATCCTTTTATGCCTATGATGATGCCGAAAAAGATCGCATTCTTTCCGAATCCGGCAAAGATGCGGAAAAGGTAAATGTTCAGCGCTACAAGGGGTTAGGTGAAATGAACCCCGATCAGTTATGCGACACAACGATGGACGTGAACAAGCGCAATATAATACAGGTTCATCTTGATGACACGGTAGAAGCCGAGCGCATCTTTACAACGCTAATGGGCGAAGTGGTCCAGCCGCGACGCGAGTTTATCGAGGAAAACGCGCTTTTAGTCAGCAATTTGGACGTTTAATAAGGAGGAAATTATGTCAAAAGGTGTAGTAGAAGCCAAAGCAAAGGCAAGAAAAAAAGAAAACGCGGAAAAGAAGGCAAACAGGAAAAAAGCTACCGTTTTTGCATGGATAATCTCGCTTGCCATACTGGCAGCTGTAACAGTTATTTTTCTTCCCCGCATTATGGAAAGATTTTCCGGTACTATACAAAAGAACGAAGCGGAAGTGTACAGTCACGGAAGAAGCAAAATAGAGTTAAACGCAGACGGAACATTTTCCGCCAGTTTGCCGCACGGTGTTCGTAAAAACGGCACATACACAAAAAGATCCCAAGGCAGAGATATACTGGTTAACTTTAACGTAAACGGCAATATCGAAGTCGGCAGAATCGAAAACAACTCGCTGCATCTGCCGAGGGAATGGGACGACGGTCACGGCCACGGAAGCGTGTTTCCGCGCGAAGGATCGACTCAGGACCATGGACACGACCATGATCATGACCACGATCACAGCCATTAATTGACGAAAAAAAGGCGCAATAAATCTACACAATTTCCAAAAAATGGTATATTATAAAGAGTACCGTTGAAGGAGACGGCCCATTATGACCAAAACGCCAGTATGCCCAAAATGTAACGCGACAGATTTTACCTGTACGCCGGTTAAAATGCCAAACAGCGATATCTGGAACCCTGTCGTCTGCAGTTCCTGCGGCACAGTCGTAGGACAAATACCCAGTTATGACGACTACTTCGCAATCAAACAGCTAGGCGAAATATCAACCATCCTGGAACGCCTGGATAACATTCAAACGCTGTTATACGATGTTTCGAAGGGTCAGAGTTGAGATTAGGCGATAGTGAACGGCAAATTTTCTTTTCCGGCTGGTAAATTTCCCGAACTTTCAAAGTTCTTAACATCTGCGGAAAAATATCAGCAAGCTGACCACGATTTATGCCTTGAGAATTTAACCCTTTTCGCTGAAGGTATAGTAGACTATTTATTTAAAATCGATGATAATCCCAACCCTTCAAAAATAGAATATCCGTTCAGCAGAAAAATGATAAAGTTAAGGAACGAAGGGATAATATCGCCGGAGATTTGCGATATTATTAATTTACTTAGAACAAAACGAAGCGATACCGATTGCGATGTACTTATCGGCTTGGCTTATACATTGGCAAAATGGTTTATTAAGATCAATGAAACTGAACACAAAAACTATGCAGCTGTTGCAGCACATGCTGTTAAATATGCAAACAACCTAAATATATCTGAAAAAGAAACACGTTTTATTATTGACGATCAACTGCGTAAGGTGGGTTGGGAAGTTGACAGTGAAAATTTAAAATATGACAAAGGCACTCGTCCGCAGAAAGGAAAAAATATGGCTATTGCAGAATGGCCGACAGATTCCGTTGTTTTAAATTTCGGTAGAGTTGATTATGCTCTATTTATTGGTTTACAATTGGTTGGTATTGTGGAAGCAAAAGCCGCTCATAAGGATATTTCATCAGTTATTGACAATCAATGCCGTGAATATAGTATTGGTATTCGTAAAGAGGACACTCCATATTTAATTGATACTTGGGGTGATTATAAAGTTCCCTTTCTTTATGCAACAAATGGCAGACGTTATATAAAACAATTAGAAACAAAATCCGGCATTTGGTTTCGTGATGTCAGAATAGATACAAACATTCCAAAAGCTTTGCAAGGTTGGATAAGCCCTGAAGGTTTACATGACATGCTGGGTAAGGATATTAATAATGCAAATGCAAGGCTTTGTGAAACTTCTTATGATGTACTTCGTGATAATGACGGGCTTAATCTTCGTCCGTATCAGATTGAAGCGATAGAAAAGGCAGAAGCCGCAATTTTGCAAGGACGGCATACTGTATTGCTTGCAATGGCGACTGGTACAGGGAAAACTAGAACTGTTCTTGGAATGATTTACAGGTTTCTAAAAGCAAAGCGCTTTAAAAGAGTTTTGTTTTTGGTTGACAGAAACGCATTAGGTGAACAGGCGCAGGATGTTTTTAAAGAAGTTAAGATTGAAGAACTGATGACAATAGATCAAATTTACAGCATTAAAAACCTTGGTGATAAAGAAATTGAAAAAGAAACAAAAATTCATATAGCGACGGTTCAAAGTCTGGTTAAACGAATCCTTTATAATGACGAAGATTCAATACCTGCGGTTACAGATTATGATTTAATTATTGTTGATGAAGCTCATCGAGGGTATATCCTTGATAAGGAAATGAGTGATGATGAACAGCTTTACCGAGATCAATTAGATTTTATCAGTAAGTATCGTTCAGTAATAGAATATTTTGATGCGGTAAAAATCGCTTTGACTGCGACTCCGGCTTTGCATACTACAAATATTTTTGGCGTACCAGTTTATGTATATTCGTATCGACGCGCTGTGATTGAAGGATATTTGGTAGATCATGACGTTCCTCATGAAATAAGAACAAAGCTGCGCAATGAAGGTATCAATTATAAACAAGGTGAAACTGTTGCTATTTATGATCCAATTACCGGGGAAATTACGAATAACGCTGTTTTGGAAGATGAACTTAATTTTGATATTGAGAATTTTAACAGGCAGGTGATAACTGAATCTTTTAATCGAATTGTTTTTGAAGAAATTACAAAATATATAAATCCCGAGGGAGAAGGTAAAACACTTATTTATGCAGTAGATGATGATCATGCCGATTTGATTGTAAAAGTTATAAGAGAAATTTATAAACCTAAAGATATTGCAGCCGAAGCTATTATGAAGATTACGGGCAGTGTGGGCGGAGGAAATCCAAAGAAGGTTTCAGAAGCAGTTAAACGATTCAAGAATGAAGTGCATCCAAATATTGCTGTAACAGTTGATCTTCTTACAACAGGAATAGATGTTCCGGAGATTACAACATTGATTTTTATGCGTAAGGTAAAATCCAGAATTCTTTTTGAACAAATGTTAGGACGAGCTACGCGTCTTTGCTCCAAAATTAATAAAACACATTTTGAGATTTATGATCCTGTCGGCGTTTATGAATCTTTTTCGGCTGTCAGTAATATGAAACCTGTGGTTCAAAGTGAGTCAGCGTCATTTATTGATTTATTAAAGGGACTTGAAGTTCTGGATAGTGAACAAAAGTTAAAACATCAAATCCATATGATTATTGCAAAGATTCAACGCAGAAAGCGAAAACTTACAGATATGGCTAAATCCAAATTTATTTATCAAAGCGGCGGACTTGATCCGTCTCAATTTATAGAGAAACTCAGTAATTTAAAAACCGACGAAGCGAAAGAATTTTTATTAAATTGCGCAGAGTTATTTAATATTCTGGAAGAAGGCAAGCTGCCGAGTGATGAAGTGAAAGTAGTTTCTGATAAAATAGATGAACTTGTATCTCATACACGAGATTATGGTAAAAGCAAGTCTCCGCAGGATTATTTGAACGAGTTTGATAATTTTATTAAAAATAACAGAAATGAAATAAAAGCCTTGGAAATAGTTTGTACACGCCCTCGTGAGCTGACATGTGAAAGCCTAAAGAGCTTAAAAATGGAACTTGACAAGCATTTTTATACGGATAAAATGCTAAACACCGCATGGAAAGAATTGAAAAACGAAGATATTGGAGCAGATATTATCAGTTTTATCAGACGTTATGCTCTAGGTTCAGCGTTAATAAGCCATGAAGAAAGAATAAAAAAAGCTGTGGAAAAACTGCGTAAAAAGCACAATTTTTCTAAAATGGAACTAGACTGGCTTTTGCGTTTTGAAAAAACACTAGTTTCTGAAACAATTATAGATAGGGAAACGTTTAATACAGGTGCTTTTAAAACACAAGGTGGATTTGAAAAAATTAACAAGATTTTTTCCGGTAAATTAGATGGGTACTTGCAGGATTTAAACGAATATTTGTATGATGATGAAGGCAAAAGCGCGTGAATAATCAGGAAATTGTCGCAAAGTTATGGAATCTCTGCAATGTGTTACGTGATGACGGCATTACCTATCATCAATATGTTACAGAACTTACATATATCCTCTTTTTAAAAATGGCAAAGGAAACAGGAAATAACAAAAACATTCCTGTTAAATACCGATGGGATGAACTTGTTAAAAAGCAAGGTGTGGAGCTTAAAAGGTTTTATAATAACTTGTTAAATGATTTGGGGCAGAATTGCACAGGACGTATCCGTGAGATTTACGCAGGAGCTAAATCGAATATTGATGAGCCTAAAAATCTTGAGAAGATTATAACAAGCATTGACAGTCTTGACTGGTATTCAGCAAAAGAAGAGGGTCTCGGCAATTTGTATGAAGGTTTGCTTGAGAAGAACGCTAACGAAAAGAAATCGGGAGCGGGGCAGTATTTTACTCCTCGTGTTCTTATTGACATTATGGTAGATTTAATTGCACCCAAGCCAGGCGAGAAGTGCAACGACCCTGCCTGCGGCACTTTTGGTTTTATGATTGCTGCCGACCAATATTTAAAAGAGCGTTATGATCAATACTTTGATTTATCTCTTGACCAGCAGAATTTTCAAAGGAAGAAAGCATTTTCCGGCTGCGAACTTGTGCATGATACTCACCGTCTTGCGCTGATGAATGCCATGCTGCACGGCATTGAAGGCGAAATTATGTTAGCTGACACTTTATCCAACAACGGAAAACGAATGAGCGACTTTGACGTTGTGCTGACAAATCCGCCTTTTGGCACAAAGAAGGGAGGCGAGCGCGCGACTCGTGACGATTTAACTTTTCCTTCTTCCAACAAACAGCTTAATTTTTTACAGCACATTTACCGCAGTTTGAAAAAGAACGGCAAAGCCCGTGCCGCTGTTGTTTTACCTGACAATGTTTTATTTGCTGACGGTGACGGCGCAAGGATTAGAGCTGACTTAATGGATAAATGCAATTTGCATACAATTTTACGATTACCCACAGGAATTTTCTACGCACAGGGCGTTAAAACAAATGTTTTGTTTTTTACCAGAGGTAAAACAGAAAAGAATAATACTAAAGAAGTCTGGTTTTACGATTTGCGTACAAACATGCAAAGCTTCGGCAAAACAGCGCCGTTAAAGAAAGATCATTTTTCCGCTTTTGAAAAAGCATATAACGCAAAAGACAGAACAAAAATTAAAGATGAACGCTGGAATTGTTTTACCCGTGAGCAAATAACGGTAAAGAATGACAGCCTTGATCTTGGTTTGATTCGTGATGACAGCGTTTTGGACTATAACGATTTGAAAGACCCTGTTGAAAGCGGAGAAGAAATTGTCGCTCAGTTGGAAGAGGCTGTTGGGCTTGTCATGGATGTTGTGAAGGAATTAAAAAGCCTGAAAGGTAAACGCTGATGGCTAAAACTAAAGTGAAAACGAAAGAGCAAGAAGAAAACGAATCGCTTGCAGAGGATGATATTTTTACAAATGCGCTTGTACCTGAGGAAGAGCAACCTTATAAAATACCTGATAATTGGATGTGGGTGAGATTGGGGGATGTTGCAAAATGGGGCTCTGGAGGAACACCATCAAGAAAAATTCCCAATTATTATAGAGGCAATATCCCTTGGATTAAAACAGGTGAACTTGAAGAAAATTATATTTTTGATACTGAAGAAAAAATAACTGAGGATGCAGTTAAAAATTCAAATGCAAAATTATTTCCAAAAAATACAATTGTTCTTGCAATGTATGGTGCTACGATTGGAAAAATTGCAATTATGGGTGTTCCATCTACAACAAATCAAGCTTGTGCATGTGGTATTGCAGCTAAAAAAATTAATTATAAGTATTTATTTTTTTACCTACTATCACAAAAAAATATTTTTATTATGAAAGGAAAAGGCGGAGCGCAACCAAATATTTCTCAAGAAATAATAAAATCACATATCATTCCTCTACCTCCACTTCTTGAACAACAACACATTATTAAACGTATTGAAAATTTATTTAAGAAACTTGATCGTACGAAAGAACTGGTTCAATATGCATTAGATAGTTTTGAAACTCGTAAGGCAGCCATTCTTCATAAGGCTTTTAGTGGAGAACTTACAGCTAAATGGCGGAAGGAAAATGGGATTAAGTTTGAGAGTTGGAAAATGAAAACGCTTAATGATGTTGCAGAATACAAGAAAGGTCCGTTTGATTCATCTATAACAAAGGCTATGTTTGTTCCAAAAAGTAAAAATACTTATAAAGTATATGAACAAGGAAATGCTATAAGGAAAACAATAGCATATGGAAATTATTATATCAATGAATCAAAATATAATGAACTGAAAGGTTTTTCTATTAATCCTAGTGATATTATTATTAGTTGTGCTGGAACAATTGGAGAAGTTTATAAGTTACCAGATAATTGTGAAAAAGGTGTGATTAATCAAGCTTTAATGAGAGTAAGAATTAAAGACAATATAGAAGAAAAATATTTTATTTTATTTTTTGGTGAAATATTAAAGAAAGATATTAACGATAAAGCAAAAGGTACTGCTATAAATAATATTCCTCCCTTTTCAGTTATGAAAGCAATGTCTATAAATTTACCCTCTCTCCCTGAACAGCAAGAAATTGTTCGTATTCTTGATTGTTTGTTTGAAAAGGAACGGCGTGCTAGGGAGTTGTGCGGCGTTATTGGGAAGATTGATTTGATGAAAAAGGCGATTCTTGCTCGTGCTTTTCGGGGGGAGCTGGGGACAGGGGATTGAGGGGTTAGGAGGAGAAAGTGAAGAAATTTGAGGGAGTGGAGTGAATTTATAGAGAATTCGAGATAATATTTTGAGAATTTTTAATGAATAACTGGATTTTTTAAAGATGTTAGTTTAGAATTTACTCTGGGTTGGTGTTTGGAGGAAATTTATGGCAACAGCGACAGTTCAAGATAAACTAATAGAAAAATGGTTCAAAGATGATACTTATGATGTGCTAGATAAAGATATTTCCAAGAAAGAATATGATAATAAATTAATTGCATGGCTTGATGTTCTTGGTATGAGTAAAAAAATAATGGAATCTGGTAAAAGTGATTCTGGCGCAGAAGATATAATTAAAAATATCGAAAAACTAAGAAATTGTGTTGAAAATTCGTGTAATTTTTTAATTAGACAAGATAAATTAGATTATATTCAATTAAACGATGGTTTTGTTATTGTTTCTGAACTTGATTGTATAGATGATCTTTGTAAGATATTATGTGAAATACAATGGAAAGTATTATTAGAAATAAAAATGTCAATTCGAGGAGCATTAACCGCAGGGCAAGTTATTACAAACAATGATCCAAAAGTAATTATTGGACCAGGTTTTATAAATGCCTATAATTTAGAAGACGAAAATGCAATATTTCCAAGAGTGCTTTTTTCAGATAATATTTATAAATATATAGAAAAGAAAAATATTAAATTTTCATATATAACAAAAGATGTTGATAATTTAAAATATTTAGATTTTTTTAAATATGAATTAGAACTTGAGGATGACTTTAAGAATTTTGATTATAAGTTAAAAGTACATGGAATAAAAGAATATGTTAATGAAAATTATAATTTACATATTAATTCTAATACAAATATAGCTCAAAAATATGGATGGATAATAAGTAAGTTATCAATATTGAAAATAAATATAAATCGTTAAGGAGAGAAAAATGGGAAAGATAAAATTTGGATTAAGACTTTTAGAAACATTAACTTCCGCGTTATACGATAATCCAATTGTTTTATTTCGAGAATATGTTCAAAATTCGGTAGATGCATATAACAGAGCATTAGACAATAAATTTAAAACGATAGATGATTTTGCTGTTAATATTAGTGTAAATAAGGATGAAAAAATTATTTCAATTTATGATAACGGTTATGGAATTCTTGAAGATGATTTTATTTCAAAGATGATTGATATAGGTATTGATTCTAAAACTGATTTATCAAATCAGATAGGTTTCCGAGGTATAGGTAGACTTTCTGCAATTCCGTTTTGTGATAAATTAATCTTTAAAAACAAACCTAATGGAAGTCAAGAAATATTTACTTTTACCTGGGATGGAAAGAAATTTAATGATATGTTAATAAAAGATTCATCAGTTGAACTTTCGAGGGCTTTAAGTATAATTACAAAAACAGATAAGTCTTTATATGAAGGTTCAAAAAGCGATCATTTTTTTAATGTTGTTATTGAGAAATATAATAATGAAATAGTTGAATTAATAGAATTACCAGATTTTAATAAACAATTAAGTTATTTACTGCCATTACAATATTCACCTGATTTCACATATCAAAATGAAATAAAGAAAAAATATAAAAAGTTATTAAATGATGAATTGGATAAGACAGCCTATAATATTACACTGGATTCTGAAATATTATATAAGCCATATTCAAATGAAAATGTATTAGAAGCTGGTATACATTTTTGGGATCTTAAATTTAATAAAACTGTAGATGGAGTAGATGAACCTTTTGGATTATTATGGTTTACTTTTAATAGGCGAATTGTGGCAAATCCTACAGATCAACCTTATGGCATATTGGTTCGCTCAAAGAATGTTCTTATGGGTGATAATAATTCATTAGTAGATGCAATTTTCCGAAATAAACTAGATGATTATATTACAACGCACAGAGAGCTTACACAAACTATTCAAGGTGTATATGGTGAAATGCTGATTTATTCTACTAAATTTAAAGATAATGCGCGTAGAGATTGGTTTAAATTAGATGAGTATTCTATGTTATTACGTAATATTATATTTGATTTCTTAAAAAGATTATTTTCATATAGAGTTGAAGCTTCAAAGGCATTTGTAGAAAAAAATGCTGAAAAAAATGAAAAAAATAAGCAAAAATTAAGAGAGGCGCTTATAGAATTAACATCTACACCTGTTTCAAATTCTAAAATATTTATTGATGATTTTTATAAAGCAAAAATTGCTGCTGATAAACAGAAAAAGAAAAAAGAAAAAGAGAAACAAGATATTAAAGAAAAAAATAAACTAGAATATGCAGATGAAGATGTTCCTTTTTTCCCTTTTCAGTTACAGAAATTATACAATAAAATATTAATTTTGCTAAGAGAGTATTTTTCAAATAATAGCAATTTGAGAGAGTTTCTGAAAATACGAAATTTTATTAAAAAAGGTCTTAATAAAGAATAAAAATGTCGAGAATATTACTGGTGGAACCAGATTATAAAAATAAATACCCTCCAATTGGTCTTATGAAAATAGCAACATTTCATAGAAATAGAGGAGATATAGTGGAATTTTACAAAGGAGAAGCGCCTTACACTAAAATTTCACAGGTAGATAGGGTTTATATTACAACATTATTTACATTCTATTATGATATAACTGTAAAATGTATAAAACATTACATGAAATATGTCCATAAAGATAATATTTTTATAGGAGGAATTTCTGCTACATTATTAACAAAGAATATTGAGAAAGAAACAGGTATTAATAATATAATTAGGGGACAATTAACAGATTCGAGAATAATAGGTTATAAAGAAAAAATTAATATTGATTGTTTGCCGCTTGATTATGATATTCTAGACGATATTTCATATATTTATCCAACTGCTAATAATTATTTTATCTATACAACCAGAGGTTGTATGAGAGGTTGTAATTTCTGTGCAGTTCCAACGCTAGAACCAAAGTTTATTACGACAAATAATGTAATAAAACAAGTAAAACAAGTAGATGAAATATATGGTCAAAAAAGAAATATGTTAATTATGGATAATAATACACTTTTTTCTAATCAAATTGAAAATATTGTAAATGATATCTTTTCTCTTGGGTTTAATGGTAATAAAGATTATACAACCCCAAATCCTTTTTCTATAATGATGAATAAAGTAAAGAGAAGAAAAAAATTTAAAAATAATTATACAAAGCAACTTGAAGAAATTATAGAATATTTAAATAATTTTTTAATTGTATTAAAAAATAAAAAAGTAAAATCAAAAGAATTCAAAGAAATAATAAAATATATAAATTTAAATGATTCTGTATGGCGAATATTGAAAGATAATGAAATTGTTCTAACAGAGATAATAGAGAAATATCGTGTTAAACCTAAAGTAATCAGATATGTTGACTTTAATCAAGGAATAGATGCCAGACTTATTAATAATGAAAATTGTATGTTATTAGCTAAATTACCTATCAGGCCATTTCGCCTTGCATATGACAATAATAAAGAAACAAGTGTGTTTAAAAAAGCAACAAAAATTGCAATTAAAAATAATATTTGTGATTTTTCTAATTATATGCTTTATAATTTTAAAGATAAACCAACTGAATTATGGGAAAGATTAAATAATGCTATTACATTATATAATAATGATAAAAAAAAGATAAATGCTTTTTCTTTTCCAATGAAATATGCTCCTATTTATGAAAAAGATAGAAGCTATATTGGAAAACACTGGAATAAAAAATATTTATCAGCGTTAAATATTATTTTAAATGTAACAAAGGGTGTTGTGGCGAAAGAATTAGATTTCTTTTTTGAGGCTTATGGAGAAACAAAAAATGAATATTTACAAATTTTAATGATGCCTGATGAATTTATTCGCTTTAGACATTTTTTCAGGGATAATGGACTTCTTGATCTTTGGAAAAAATTATATAATAAATTAACTAGTTATGAGAGAAGAAAATTACTTCAAGTACTTTGCGATTCAAAAACAGATAGGAAAAAATTATCAAAGCAGTATTCAGATAATTTGAATAGAATATTAAAATTGTATGTAATTAACAAATCTCAATTTGATCGAAATATTGTAAAAGCGGAAACCATTATTATAAATATAAAAAGGGTGAGCAAAAAGAAAAATATTACAAAAAGAAAATCATCTTCAAAGAGAATACCTGTTAGGAAATTGTTGTCAGCAAAAAGGAAAAATATAAGTAAAACATGTATTTCTCGTTGATATAATATGGAGGACAATGATATCTATCCGCCTCTGACCTGTAATGGCTAATATGTACAAATATAGTAATTACCTGACAGTCATCCTCCGAATGAAACCGAAATTAAGCTGCTTTTTCCTCCTGTGAATTTGAAATGGGAATGCCCTCGACGAAGACTTGGTGAGGCGTTCTGCCGTT
>Ga0209755_10006081_pt1 | contig 13482 bp, 12 predicted proteins | sample TergutCo191P1_FD_187301 | JGI IMG/M metagenome (GOLD analysis project Ga0209755, IMG submission 187301) | Cornitermes sp. P1 segment gut microbial communities from Petit-Saut dam, French Guiana - Co191P1 (SPAdes) (version 2) | ecosystem: Host-associated > Arthropoda: Insects > Digestive system... | reverse complement strand
TTCCTCCACAAAATGTCGTGTATTTCCTAATGTTTCCCTCCTTGGTTCATAAAATATTCACATTTTACATAAATGGTGTGCTAAACTGTAAATATCCAGCTCCACGGCCAAAGGGTTAAAATGCTGCATAATGCTGTACATGAATCTGGCAACTGAAGTATATTTTTATTTCAACATTGCTGTATATGTATGGCTGCAAATGACATTTAAAGAGAAGGTAAAAGTGACCCAAGCTTGGGTCACCCCATGTTGTACCTTGGAACATAATTCTAGAGAAGGGTAAAGTGAAGAGTAAATTTATTTTGCACACTTTGTGTAGGGTCAGGGCCTGTAGCATACTACACTTATGACTACATCAACAACTTACGGCAACACCAGTAACAGAAGAAAAGTGTATGCAATCAATATTCTTCCAATAACATCTGCTTAATATATCTACAAATGAAGAACATTAAACGTGCAAGATAAGCTGTAACCAACTTAAAATAAGTTAATTACACATACTCTTATACATTTTGTATAGCTAAAAAAGCACTAAATGCTCTAAAATCGAGTGGAAAAAGCAGCTCTGATGCTTGGACTTGGACATTCCTGCTAGTAATGGCGGTGGAAGCTACCGTAATGTGTCAATGAAAAGAATGCTGAAATATAATTTTTTTTTGTCAAGGATAAATTTAGTGATGTTCTCCAGCCGTTTGAAATACCTGATTTCACATTCATATGCACTAAAATCATTCATTACTTCAGCTGTGTAACAAGAAATGCTTTACTGCCTGCCATCTGTTTGTTTGTTTGTTTGTTTTCTGTGGCGCTGCGGCCCAATGCAGGCCATGGCCTCCTCATTCTTCAGGTTTCTTGATCACACACAACGACGCATCACAGTTGGTAGTACTCCTCTGGACGAGTGATCAGCTCGTCGCAGAGACCTCTACCTGACAACACACAACACTCACAACAGACAGACATCCATGCTCCCGGTGGGATTCGACCCACGATCTCAGCCGGCCAGCGGCCGCAGACCTACGCCTTAGACCGCGCGGCTACTGGGACCGGCGCCTGCCAACTGTACTAAAATGAAATCCTTTATTTCAACGTCAACTTTCTTCAGTAATATTTGCAATTTCTATATCACTTCTACTACTTCAGAGCTGTCAACAGTTCTCAACGTCTTCTTCAGAGTTTTCTTCTCAAGAGTTTTCCCTTAATTTTTTTTTTTACCCTTTCTGGCTCTCTGGTTTTCATTTTCAGTCTTCTCTGGTGTATCTGTTAGAATCCTGTTTTTTTTCCATGCTTTCTTCCCTCGCTTTTTTTGGGGGGGTCCAGCTTTAGGGAAGGGTCTTATTTCAGGGGACACTTTAATAAATCCAGCTGACGATCCTTCTTCATTGTTGTCCCTGGAACCTGAAGGTGCAATGGCTGGTTCTATTACCCGACTGCACGGTCTGTCAGTGACACAGGAGGGCAGGAATTAACCTTCCCCAAAAATGTTTTCATTTAGGAGATACATTCCTGTCACATGAAACCTCTTTTCAGTGTTATGTTCGGTAAATTCCTTGCTGAATATTTTTCCAATAATGTCTGCAACACTGTACATGGCTACGGGTTTTCCTGGGTCTGACAGCATCCAGTCATTAAGACAAGCATTGCAATATGTTTCATGTAGACCAAAGACGGTGCAATCCAATAGCTCAAACTCATGTGATGTATTTGGTGGCAATGTAAGCAACAGAATTCCATTTTCTTTTGCCGCACTGATGGCTGGGATTAACAAGTAGGACTCAGGGTTGTCTAAAATCAAGGATTGACAAGTGGGACTCATGGTTGTTCAAAATCAAGAGAACTAGGTCTTCCTTACAAGTCCTCTCACATGGAAAAAAATGCTTCAGATAGTCACCAAACAGCTTCTGATTGGACCAACCTGTTGGGTGTGCACCTGTAACTGAAGCTGTAGGAGCACCAGTCAACATGTGGTTCTTGAAATGCACCCTTGGAAATATCAACAACGGAGGAACAAGGTTACCAAAGGCATATACAGCAACAACCATTCTGACATTTATCCCTCTCTCCCCTGACGTGACACTCGCCACTTGCTTGATTCCCTTAGCACAGATAATTTTGGGAGAAACATGAACAGTTGAATTACCAGTACCATCTAAGTTAGAGATTTTATTAGCTGTGAAACTGTGTCTTGACACAAGTTCCCTTAAATTTAAAAAAAAAATGCTTTCGCATTTTCACGGTTAAAATTAGTACATTGTGAACAGAAGCTTCAGGTTTCCTCAAACACAAGGACTCATGACGTTTCCTCAGTCCCCTGGCCCATATGTTCCCAGCACATTAGTTCTTTACCCAACTCTGTGACCTAACCACATCATTTTCTTTGCCATAATTAAAGGCAAGTTTTACAGCTTCCTTCTTTGTGAGACCATAAAGTCATTTTGTAGCCTGTTTGAAATACTAAACCAATTCAAATTCCTGTGTGGCACTGAAAATTTTCTTTACATAATTTCTGGCTGTGTATTCAAAATCCGTAGGAGTTTCTTGCTCTTGTAACTTCAACAAGTGACGGCTTATTGAAGTTTCTGAAATTCCAAAATTGCGTACCGCCATCCTTTATATTGTATTGTTATTAATTGCATCTTTTATGGCTTGTCCAATGGCTGCTGGATCTACCGCCTCTCTTCTTCTACCTGACTTTCTTCATGGCATTCTCCTAGAAAATAATTATTTTTTATCCTGAATGTACTTTACTGTGTTGTACCTTGGCCCATGACCCAAGGCACAACATGACACGAAGGCTCAAGATACAACAATAGACCAAATAAGGAATAACAACACAAATTTTATAGTTCGGTTAGATTAGCAGGCAAACAGTCTGCATCAAATGAAACAGCATAAAAAGTAAATTCTCACCTGTGCCTTAAATCATACCAGAAGTAAAAACACTGCAGCACAAAACTTTAACACTTCCTGAAAATTACATAACGAAAATTTCCAGAACGTCCTAAACAGCAAACAACCTTCCACCGAACAAAGATGCTAACACACACTGCCTGTGATGGACAAATCTTAAAGTAGATACAAATACTTTTTTATATTTTCTTACAGATGGCAGAACAATGGCTAATGGCTGAAATTAAAAATACCCCAATGTACCACACTTCCCCCAATATCAGCCGGCACATCTGTTTATATTTGGCGCAAAAAGTATGTTCTGTCAATAATACAGCGCATTGCTGCAAAACATTTTTCTATGAATGTGAGTAAAATAATTATTCGTCGAATTTCACACAGTTTGTTTCGCGTCTCTCAAATCAGGTCGCCCCCCACACTGCCAATGGAGAAGGCCCGCACAGAACTTACACATACGTCTACTACGAAACATCGCGCAAGTTTCATGTCTGAAGTTGCGAACTGTCAAAACGAAACGCTTCGCGCGATTGTCATGTCCTATGTTTCGGAATAACTGAATGTTTAGATATGTCACTGTACAAAACCACGTAGCATTTAGAAGTTCTGACGGCCTTGATTTTCAGATTGTTGTCAAAATTAGCAGCGAAACAAAGAAAGTTCTCCATTGGTATGGGGTTGTAAGATGAGGTCCCTGCGTTCAAAAGCCGCGAAAGCCGTCGTGAGAAAACAAACTTACAGCCCGAATAGTGGAATGGTTTATGCAGATGCAAGATAGGGTCGTTCAAATGCGTATTCCTCATGAAGACACGCCTTTCTCAATTCGAAAATAAGAAATTATTAATGATGTCGGACCAAAACTGCTAATAAGGCAGAGAAGATGTTGGGGAGTCCTGGCGCCAGTCTATCCTTATACTCAGCGATTCGTATGTAAAAAGCACGTGGCTTCCTGTTTGCCTTAAAAATCCAAACCCGAGAGAAAAGACAGAAGTTTTATTTAACGAAGAAAGCGTATGTATAGTGTGGGCATGAATCGCTGGTGGAATGATCCTGACAGGGAGAAATCGAAAGTACCGGGAGAAAACCCCGTCCACAAGCCACTAATTCCACCATATATCCCACGTGGACTGGCCTAGGATAAGAACCCAAGCCTCCCTCGGCCAAGAGGCCAGCGACTAAGCGCCTTAGCCATGGCACAACCCCAAACCAAATTCCACAAGAACATTTCGAGTATGGGTTAACGCTAAAATAAAATTCAGAAAGGTTGGTTCCCGCGAGAATGTGCCACGAAGAGGAAAATTTCTCGGCCAATAAGAGTTCATAATTGATTTCAACATGAGGGAAAAACTGTCCTTATCTTGTGATATCACTCCGGCTTGCGACACACGTGACTTGGTTTTCGACAGCAGCGGAGAGCAGCCGTCTGCAGATGTACAAGCAGATATCAATCTTCAAACAGTAACCAAGCATGCCACGAAACAATAAAGTGCAGCGTGGACTGATACCAACCAATGCACAAGCACTGTGCCAATGATGAGCCACAAATCGGTTTCTGGTGCACCAATGAAGCGACTGACAGCCGGAGGGCAATTAAGAGTATTTCTTTACCGCGAAAACTCCAAACGAGCAGACACATTGCATGGGTCTCCAACCCTTTTATGGCAAAAGGCCACACCCGTTATTGTGGGCTGGTCCGTGGGCATGTTTTTGGAAAAACAGCAGTAAGTGGAATACCTGTCTAATTTGTTGTGACATTTTAAAGGGTACACAATTTACAACTGTGGCCACGGGCCGCGGGTCGGAAACCCATGACGCTGTGGGAACAACGGACACTGAAGTGCTATAAGTTGAATACATTTTGACTAAATGGATCCATTACGTTATGTTTATTAAAATTTAGCAACAAAACTACGACAGGCGAAATAACACGCCTGCGTCTACCTAAGAGCACAGTATATCCTTCAACGGTTCACCGAGCATCGGCAAATACTGCTTCCCTTAGGTAATGGCAGTCGGTCCAGAGTTGAGTCATTTTATATGCGCCCGCACCTCTGACTTTCCTCCTATTGTATGCTGTGTCTCATAGACGGGTCTGTACGTGTTCGAGAGAGTTCATGTGCATACGTTTGGAAAGTATACATCACAGAAACAAAGTACTCGAATGTATTATTAAAAAAAAAATCTTCTCAACAGTGCCGAGTAAACGAATACATAGAAGAATGGAAAATTTTTCGAACTACATGTTCAGCACTGGACAAAAATAAAACAAGAAAATGTGTTATTTTTCTAGAATAGGAACGTCAACAGTCAAATTAACTGACGCCTGTGTTACAATAACCATGCAGTTCCTTGCGTTTCCTTTAAATAAGCTTGAGGTACAATACGTGGGTGCAAAATCCAAGGGCCCGGCCTTTCGATCGAACAAATTCCGGCCATTATGATAAATTAATCCTGACACGATTATTTGGGGAATTAACTGAAAAAGAGAAAATGTTGGGCAATCCACTTTAATTGGAAGATATGAACAGCTATTTTCAAAAATAAACTGTTAATATTTCACGACAACTTAGCAGTTACGGGTCGAGCAACATTTTTAGACGGTGCGGGGTGCGCTGGAGGTCACAAGCTGCAGAGTGTTATTACGTAAGTGATATGTTGCAGTACACAGAAAAACGTTAAATTTCCTGTGGATGCCATCTTGGTACGCGATCACGCTCCGCGACAGCTAACATGCTGTGAGAAAGCACTGAAGATACGCCATGTATTGCATTATATTCCCCAAGAAAATTATTACAATTACCCTCAGAACCAATCCAGAAGTCACGCCTTATGTTCAAACCAACTCCCTCAAACTGCGATGCAAGAAATTCTGAACGCAATGCTTCCTGCTGTAATATTTAAAAATTCCATTCCTACACCCAAAACAACATAGTGCATGCCCACTATAATCTTTTAGGGAAACAACTGTTTATTCTGGGAATATGACGAGGTACACAGGTCTCTGGCCGTATGTAGTGGTAGAGAAGGTTAAAGTAGACAGCACATATACGCAGGCCACTTGGGTTACTGTTGGGTTCCCATCATACACAGACGTTTCACAAGGTGACAGCAACTAAAGTTGTGACATTGCGACTGGTAATCCTGCTCGTGTTCATTGGAGAATAGCTTTTTAGAAATTATTTCTCAGTTCCTCCATGACAAAGCTGACAAGGCACGATTCCCCAAAAAATTCAGCATTTAAAATAATCGCTGCTACGTGACCTTCGAAATCAAACAGGCAAACGAAAGGCGAGTCGTCTAGTGATACGGTGTCGTGTGACCACATAAATTACGTCCCGCAAGTCTCGAGGTTATGTTTGCACCTACCTGGAGCTGGCCGCTGTGGTCCGGAATGCTTCAAGACCCAGGAGGCACTGAGCTGCCAGACGGTCGATCGATTGACTTCCAGATTGCATGCGCAGGCGTTCCTTACATGGACCGTGACCTATTTATCAGCGCCGGATTTGGATCAAATTTCATATTGTCACACGACGCACGCTATAGGCCGTTATCACAAACGAGACCTTGGTAGTCTAACCATTAAATTTCGAACAAAACAAACACCATAATCTTCTGACAAAAAGCGACTTACAGAAATAGCTGAAACAAGACAAGCACCGATGAATGCAGATCCACGCAACTGGCCATAATGAACACAACTGGTGCAGTGTAAGCATTAAGCAAGCACAATGCTGCGAACACAACTTTCTCCACGCTTCCCCAGATCTGGAAATTCGCAATGGGAAAATCAAGCTTTCTGTAACGAGAACCTCTGTAACACTAAGTGCAGCATGTTATGCCCTTAGGTCAATGGTCCACATCATAACATTAAAAATCTCAAATTAATTTACTAGCATATTTTTGTTCTATTATAAAATATGGAATAATTTATTAGAGATGGCTCTTCCAACAGTGAGAAGATACTCACTTTACAGAAGAAAATCATCAGAATTATGGCTGCTGCACAACCCAGAACTTCATGTAAAAGTCTGTTTAAAGAATCAAAGATTCTACCTGTTCCATGCCAATATATACTTTCCTTAATGAACTTTCATTACCAATAATCAGGAAAGTTTTCAAACACATTCATCTATATGTTACACTCAAAGATCAAAACGTTCACTGAGCAGAAAACACGACCACAACACGTTGTGACATTAGAGAAAAAGCTACAATGCAAAATTTCATGTTGTGGCTGTTTTTAAACAACCAAAACACATTGTGGCATGAGAGAAACAGCCACAACGCAAAACATCTTTTAAATGAACTGTTTATAAGTTCAGTAATTTACTGATAAAAAACACATGTAACGTAGGCCTAATGAAGAACAATGGTGAAGCTCATTTATTTTTGCAGGAGCTGTTAGAATGACACTTAGAATTACACTTCATATTTTTCAAACGACATTTGCACTTTTTATCGATGCAGTAACTATTATAATGGTAGCTTACAAATCCCTGCTTACTTCCAGATGTTATCACTGAGGCTGACCGAAGAGATAGTGAGCTCAAGGGCACATCATGTGCCTCGATAAAGTTGTTGTCAGCAGTGGTGAAGTCACTGTGAGCATACAGCTGCTCAAGTAGGCCTTCCTTCATGCCCAACAGATAAAGCCCAGAAGAGATGACATAAACGACAAATGCTAGGGCATTTCTGGGGGCTAGATGTCCTTGATCAAGATTAGGCACCCTGACCACAACGTATGTCCAAATATCAACTGCTGGAAGTCTTAAGTTGGAGAGAGAAACCATTTTTTGAGCTTGATGTTCCTGACCAGATTTTGCACCTTCTCGCTCAATGTTGTTTCGATTCTTCCTTACACAGAGGTTGCAAGTGACTTTCACTCTGAGACCCTCACTGTCTTCACTGTAACTTCCATAAATAGCAAGAAAAAATTGGTCACACACCAAACACTTGTGACTCCTTCTCACAATCACACAGTAAATTTTTGTTGTCTTTCTTCTCTACTGTTTCTTCTGAAGTGTCATTGGTTTGATTTTCATCTTCATCTTTTCTATCCTCTTGGTTGGCCTCTTCCTTGTCTCGACCATTATTCATTCCTGCACTGAAGAGCTGTTCCAGATCTTCTTCAGTTTTTATTGAAGAGCACGTGTCTTCAACGAGCAGAGAATCCCCAAGTCCAATCCTCTGTGCCGTTCCAAACACAGCCTCGTAAGGGCTTGTCTTGATGTCTGAATGATGAGCTGGTTTTTCTTGCTTTGGATAAACCACAGTCCTTCAGACCAGGTTTTCATGTTGTGGTCTGACATCCAAGCAACAAGCATATCTCAAACATCTTGGCTGGATCTTTCAACTGATCCTTGACTTTAAGAATGTCTCGGCTTTCCATGCACAAGCTTCATTCCTGGCCGCATATCAGCCAAGTTTTGCATTTTGTTCACAAATTTGCGGCCATTGTCACTCTGCAGTATGGAAGGGGCACCGAACATACAAAAGATGTCCATTAGCTGATAGGCCACTTCCTCATCAGTTTGTGGTATTTTCATGAAGTCCAGACTTGTTGTGGTCATTTCCTTTAACAGCCACAACATAACTTTCGCATCATGGCATATCTTCACATGCCACAACGTGTTGTGGTTGTTGAAAAACAGCCACAACATGAAATTTCACGTTGTAGCTGTTTCTCTAACGCCACAACGCATTGTGGTCGTTTTTTCTGCTCAATGAGCATTTTTTATCTTTGAGCTCAACATATACACAATATAAATAAAAGAAACAAGCACCAAACAAATTAACCTATACACGGTATTATTACACAGAACAACCATCATCTTCGTAGACCAAATGTCAAACTATCGTGTTTAAAAAAATGCACATTCTATGCTGGCATCAAAATTTTCAACTGTTTATCATGCAGTCTGAAAATCCTTAAGAATGGAACGGCAAAATTTAAAGTAGCATTAAAAAAATATTTAAATGAACAATCCTTTTACCCTGTGGATGAATTTTTTCTGTGTAAATATGATCTATAATACTGCTTTATAAAATGTTTATTCACATTTTACGCTCTAAAAGTTGTGCATATGTATTTATGACTTGTTCCACATCCTACTGTCTTTGTGCCACATGGATCCATAGAATTTAATTATTTATTTATGTACATATATATGTATATAGATATATATATATATGCATATACATTATTTATTTATGTATGTATGAATTTATGTACGTATGAAGTACACCAGACACTCATCTCTCTTTTTTTCACAAGACACTTTGCTGCAGACTACCAGATGTCTGTAACTGTACTAGCAAAGTTCAAATTATTATTTTCATATGTTGTACAATTCCAATATTGTGTTTCTTAATGTAAGATTTTTCTGCACTTTAGATCTATTTTTCTTGTGGTTGTGGCCAAACTCCAAACATGTAACGCATATTTTTCTTGATTTTGGGCTTTTCCACAATTCAGAGATAAAATTCACCATCACACACTTTCAGAGTCTCCATTTAGCATTTGTGTTTACAACTTTAAGTGTAAGGGCCATGTACATAATGCTATGATTATGTGGAGTGAATGTGAATCAAAGTCAGAATGTCATTATATCAACCAACAAATGCACTCAATAAAATACAAATCATCAAATTTAGTACAACAATTCTGCAAATACACTAGCACTATTATCTAAGATTTGTCACAGGTACAAGCTTTTATTACCTTAAATTTAGAAAAATCACAAATCATGATTGGAAGCTGTCTTATGACTGATCATCATACACCATACTAACAGAAGAATGGACTCACAATGTCTTGTGCAATGAAAACCCATTTCAATTTATTTTCAAGTGTTTTCTTTCATGTCCCACAAAACAAATACAGAAGTATAAATATAAAATAGAATACAAAAGAACATTAGAATTAAATTTGGAGTTCATACAATTTTTGTAACCCCAGAAGTAATTTTCTGTTTGATTCTGACACAACCTACATTTCAACTTCTTCTAAATTTAAGGTACAAAAAGTTTGTACCCCCTGACAAATCTTAAATCATTGTTCTAGTGCATTTGCAGAACTGATATACTAAATATGATAAAAGGTTTTTAATGGGTTAGTTTAGGTACTACGAAAAGCAATTATCACAAAACTTACCAGATGAGAAGGGTGTCAATTTCATTTCTTCTACCTGCTTATCCATTTTTCCTTGGTGTCAATAACATCTCACGGGTTTACCTGCAAGAATGACAGTTCATTCTTTAAGAGGTTATAACAAATGTAGGGGCCACCATTCCACTGCCAGGTCATGTGATGTCATATCAGCATAACTCAAAGACAAGCCAAAAGCTAACATTGTGGTGAAGACACATCAAAGATGCTGAATATGAAAAAAAGATATTTGTGTGCTGGACCAGATGAGAAATGCAGGAAAATTTTTAAATGACATCAGGCTTTACTACAGAGTTGGAAGTTTCCATGTAATGGTAGGCAATGCAGCAATCTTTGCTAATCCAGTCTGTCATTAGTTGGGGTTCACAAACTTCAGTTCATGCACAATAGTTAACTATTCACTTGTGTAATTAGCCATATGTAGAAACAGTGTAGAAAATGGTTACTTCTGCTTGCTAACTTGTATCACACCTAATAAACAAAGCGTTCACTGCACAACAAAATTCTGCTGGTTAAATTGAATATACTGTATTTCTCTAGAGGAGGTGGAGGCATTTTCAATGTGCAGATTACGGATTATTATTCATTCTAGATGAGTTGCAGTTCAGACATGGTCAAGAGTAGACGTGTTTGAAGCAGTGTGAAATGGGAGTAGACATACGGTTGTACAGAGATGGAACTGGTTTCTTTGGCATAAAACAGTGCAAGTTGTTTGTGAACAGTCACATTTCAAATATAGTGAACAGTGCTCACACATGGATTTTTAGGCTTATGGCTGCAGTTATGTTGACAGTTGGAGGAGAAGAATTGAATCCTAGGCTACAAATTGAAGAAAAGCTGATAACTTCATGGTGGAAGGGAGAGAATAGATGAAAGGCACACATCAGTGGTTAGAAGGGAATGAATCCAGTTTGGATAAAATGAGTGTTAAAATGGATCTAAAGAATGAAACAACTGAAATATTAATGGAGAACACAACTGGAATGAAGGGCTGGGGAACTCTTAGTAGGCAAAGCTAAGGATGATGGAAGAAGAACTTTACTTTATCGATCAGTGGCAATGAAGGAATATCTATTTATATTTAGAACTGAAGAATGTCCTCAAGAAACATACTTTGATACTTTGAAAATAACAGAAGATATTTAGAATGAAACTGACAGTAGACAGTTTGAGTTGGCAAACTGAGGGTTCACAGACAGGGCAAGAAGAGAGGAGGAAGACTGATCTTGATTATATTTACTTAGTTCACACAGAAATTTGGGGCTATGCGGTGGCAAAGTCAGTTGAGGCAATGCGTGACAAGCAGGAAGGTCATGGGCTCAATTCCTAATCGTGTCATTGGAATTTTTCATTGACATAATCCTTCTGGCCACACTACAGCCCTGAGGTGGACTCAGCCTCAAACAGAAATGAGTACCAGGAATTTCCTGGGGGGGTAAAGGTGGCCGGTGGGTAGGGCTGACACACCTTCATGTGCCGACTGTCTTGAAATCTTGGAGTCTCAACCTCCTGGAACCCTATGGGCCCATCCAGGCCTGTAATGGGATTGCTTTACCTTTTTACGCAGAAATTAGAAGAGCTATACGCAACAACAAATCTGGCGGGGACAAGGATAAATATCGAACAAGACTACAATATTAAAGTGCAGGAATTACATAAATGACTCCACACATGAATGATGCCAAAAAAAAAAAAAAACGAAAACACAGCATAACTTTGAAAAACAAATTGATAATAAACAGAAGTTTATGATTTTTATAATTTATGATTTTACAAAAAAAGTACCAGCTACAGAACAACAAAAGATTGGATAGCCATCCTTCAGAGGATCATGTTACACATCAGCAATCACCACAGAGAAAGACCAGAGGCCAACGGACAGGAAGAGTGTGCAAATATAGGACGCATGCTGGAAATACGAGAACATCCTTCAAGCATCATAAACAAGGAAGACTGGAGAGCAGGCTGTTAAAGACAAACAGCGGATATACAAGAATCAATTACAGTTAGTAACAAGCAAAGTCCACCTCAAAATCTAGGTGATGACATCAGCAATTCACAATACATCAGAAAAAGGCGCTAATATTTTAGCAGACGGCTGACAACTAGGAAAGACGATACATTAGTGAAGACGAAAGGGATAAAGAACAAAAGCAGAACAACACAGGAACTGAAATGGGTGGAAGGAATATTAAGGGTTGATTCTATAAACACAGAAAGCTTAACGAGTAAATCACAAAATAGAAATTGTTCAGGCCTGTTGGAACAAAATAAAATGTCGAGTACTGCAGAAAGTTGGATTGGATTAGAAAAATGTGAAATTAGGGGATACAAGACCTTTAACAAAAGTAGATGTAAGTCAACAAGACACAGGAGAAATCCAGGAGGGTTGGTACTATATGTTAAAAATATTAATGATCAATACGTCAGGGAAATGAAGATGGAGCAACTAACATGAGCTGGAATGAAAGATAAGTTTACAATTAAACAAGGGTTCTTTTGAGTCAAAACACAACCATCTTATGTTGCTTATCTTTATTTAAGCTGACGACATGTTTTGGCCCTCGCACTGGGCCATCTTCAGGTCACAAGATATATAAATGAGAAGACTATACAGTGTGAATCACAAATTTTTTTTTATTTATGATTCACACTGTATAGTCTTCTCAGTTATATATCTTGTGACCTGTAGATGGCCCAGTGAAGGGCCGAAACACGTCGTCAGCTTAAATAAAGATAAACAACATAAGACAGTTGTGTTAGTTTTTTATATTGCCCTCCAGTGAATTAAAAATTGTTCAAAACAAATTTTATATGGTATTTCAACAAGGAGATTACAAAGTTAACAACAAATATTCTAACACAGTGTTTTTTATAATGGGCAATTTTAATTGTATGGGAGAGAGACAGGTAGAACTGCTGCACCTTTGATATTCTGGTTAACTATGATGCTATAATGCTGCTCATACGAGACATAGTAAGAAACTCAGCTGTAATGCAGAAGGAAAGAAGTTGATATATTTTTATGAAACCACCAATTGTGAAATTTTAAACAGAAAATTTGGATGACTCAAGAAGGAAATTTACTCTTATTAATAAATTGGGTAATAGTGTGACAGACTACACATTAGTTTCTGAAAGCATAATTGATAACATATTAGAATTTCAGACTTGGGAAAAGATAATTGGTGCTCATGTGCTGCTGTTATTAGAACTTAAAACATAATAGAAGATACAGATGATAATAATAATAATAATAATAATAATAATCCTTGTACAACACAATTACAGAAATTAATACGATACAAATGGAACAATAACTATGCTTTCAATGACAGAATGAACAACATTGCAGGAAGAATATGTATGTGTAGTATACAAGATGTTATTACTAAAGGCAAAGT
>Ga0209755_10006080_pt1 | contig 13487 bp, 9 predicted proteins | sample TergutCo191P1_FD_187301 | JGI IMG/M metagenome (GOLD analysis project Ga0209755, IMG submission 187301) | Cornitermes sp. P1 segment gut microbial communities from Petit-Saut dam, French Guiana - Co191P1 (SPAdes) (version 2) | ecosystem: Host-associated > Arthropoda: Insects > Digestive system >... | reverse complement strand
ATGGGTGGTTCCCGCGCGATTGATCTCTACCCGCACAATTTCCCCTGGCTTGTTGTCTTCAAGCGCCGAATAAAGATCCGCCAGGTTATTGGTTTTCATGCCGTTAACGGCGGTGATTATATCGCCGCCAAGGTAGATGACGCTGCGTCCGTACTGGACAGGATCGCTGCCCTGGCGGAGTCCGGCTCTTTCGGCCAGACCGCCGCGGCGGGTACGGGAAACCAGAAGCCCGGCTCTGACCGGAAGGTTCGCATAACGCACCAGCGAGGGAAAGAGCTGAACAACAGTCGCGTCGATCCAGCCCCGCCGCACCTTGCCGAATTCGATGATCTCCGCCACAACTCTTTTCGCGGTATTTATCGGCACGGCGAAACCGATACCGACCGAACCTCCCGATGGAGAATAGATCATTGTGTTGATGCCGATCATCTGCCCCTGCGTGTTGAGAAGCGGGCCGCCGGAATTGCCGGGATTGATGGAAGCGTCGGTCTGGATCATATTTTTTATTATGTGGTTGGCGGTATTCTGGATTGGCCTGCCGAGACCGGAAACAATACCAACAGTCAAAGTTCGTTCAAGGGCGAAGGGATTTCCTATGGCCAAAACTTTTTGTCCTACTTTCAGGTTGTCGGAACTGCCGAACGGGACTACCTGCAAGTCCATGCCGCTGGGAGGATCGAATTTCAGAACGGCGATATCGTTTTCAGGATCGGTTCCGATCACAGTTCCCTCGAACTGGCTTCCGTCGGCAAGATTGATGAAAACCTTGTTCGCGTTTTCAATCACATGGTTATTCGTCAGTACATAACCTCTGGTGTTGATGATGGAACCTGAACCTGAACCTCCGGCCTGCGGAACCGGTTCCAGGAACCAGTTAATCGCCACGGTTTCGGTGGTTATGTTTACCACCCCGGCGTTAAGCTGTTCATAGATCAATATGTTGAGGCGCTCGTCTTCGGTATAGGCAGCAAGATCCGCCACGTTTCGCTGAATGTATTGAGACTGGGTATTCGCCAGAACCTCGTCAAAAAATGAATCGACTCCGCTTTTTTGCGCGCCGGACGAAGGGTTTCCCAGCGAAGCTTGCTCCTGTTTCAGAGCCGTTTCGCTTTTTGAGCCGGGAAATTTAAGCAGCCCTATTCCAAGCGCGAAGAGCATTACGATCATGGCGCTTAACAGGGAAAAGAAAACCAACTGACGGCGGCTGTAGAGTTTCATGTTAGTGCCCTCCTTTAACTCGGGACTGTTTTTAAATTTAAAACCGGCTTTTTATTTTCCGGAAATTGTTACTCCGTCGAAGCAGCACCAGGGCAATACGGTGTATCCGTTCAGACAGCGCTCGGAGGAAATTGCCGTAATGCGCCCGAGTACATCCACGATGTTGAAGGAGATCATGGTCTCCTTGAGCGCGCTTGTCACCGCTCCGTTTTCGATCAGGAAACTGTTCTTCGCGACTCCGGATATGTCTCCGCCGGGCCCCGGCGATGCGCCGGAGAAGCGGTTTAATAGGATGCCTTTGTCCACGCCGCGGATCATTTCTTCGAGAGACGTGGTTCCGGCGGCGACTTCAATCTTGCCGAACGCGGTGTTGAGAGCGCGGGGTTTGCCGGTTTTTCGGGAGCCGTAAAGCGAGAGCGCGAAGGAACGAAGTACGCCATCGCGTATTATGTCCGTGTCCGCGCTCTCAAAACCGTCGGCAGTGAAGCGCTCGGCGGCGACAATTTCCGGGTGCAGCGGCGCAGCCCGCATGGTCAGTTTCTCGCCGGCTACCTTCGTACCCAAAGCGTCCTTCCAGCGGCTTGTTCCCTGGACCATTGAGTAATCGGAGAGGAAGCAACCGAAAAGCGTCTGCCAGATCATGTCATCGCAGGCCGGCGTGACAATGACTTTGCCCGTGAACTTCCCTTCCACCATGCGGGCATCCAGGGATTTCTCCGATTCCGAAAGCAGAGTGCGGTGCATGTCTATGTCGATTAACGGCTTTGAAAGAGATTTTAGGCGGCTGCCGTGGCCGTTAAAAGACGAAGACTTTTCTCCGTCCTTCGCGGAGAACATTGTCGAGACTGAGTAGAATTCCCTGTTGTTGCGGAATTCCACGCCGTTTGAGTTCACATAAAAAGTATTCGCGCCTTTAAAATCCGTAACCATGCTTTCCATGACTATTTTTGGATATTCGTCTTTTACCTGTTCTATATAATCGCGGCTTCTTTTAAAAAGCGTATCCATGTCCGCGCCGCCTATACCCTGATCGAAGTTTTTGTTCACCGCCTTTTCCGCGATGTCCTCAGCTTCGTCGGGAACCGCCGAGGCGGCAAGAGCCACGCAGTCCATGGCGGCTCTGTCAACGGAATCCTTGTCCAGTTTATTGATGATCGTTACGCCCTTCCGTCCTTCCTTGATCACCTTGAGTGACATTTCATCGTTAAACAGCGTGCGCATCAGGGAGAACTTGTTGGCTTCCACGTTGAATTCGTCTTTGCGGCCGCAGGTCACTCTGCACGCGGCCTTGTCCGCGCCGGCTTTCTTGAGGGCGTCAAGTGCGTAAAGGGCTGTTTCTTCCCGTGTCATCCTATCTGCCTCCTATATTCACGTCGCAGCGCAGAGCCGGCCCGCCCATACCCACTGTCATGGGCTGTTTCTTTCCGCAGAAGCCGCCGCACTCCCAGAACATGTCATCGGAAACCATGTCTACGGTTTTAAGCATCTCGAAGGCGACTCCGGAGATCGTGGTTTCCCGGATCGCCTTGCCAAGTTTACCCTTCTTGATTTCGTATCCCAGCCCGATGGAGAACATGAATTCTCCCGTTGTGTCGGCCTGGCCGTTGCCGCTTTTCACCAGATAGTATCCGTCATCGATGCCAGCGATCATCTCGTCCAGTTTGCTCTTCCCCGGCAGGATGGCAGTGTTGCGCATACGGATTAACGGCTCATCGGAAAATGTGAACGCGCGGGCGTTACCTTTGGGGACTGTGTTAAAATGCCGGGCGCTCTCTTTGGAGTGCATGAAATTCCTTAAAACGCCGTTTTCAATGAGAAGCGCGTCTTCGGCGATTGTGCCCTCATCATCCACATACACAGGAAGGGGACATGGCGCTCCGAGGGCGGTGTGCGCGAAATCAACCATCGTTACAAGTTCGCTTGCCACTTTTTTGTTCATGTTGTGGCCCGCGACCGAACCGCCCAGAACCAGATCAGCTTCCACCGTGTGGCCCACAGCTTCGTGCGCGAGAATGCCGGCAAGCTCCGGGCCCAATACGCATTTGCGCAGACCTGCGCTGGAATATACACCTTCGCGTTTACGCATGAGCGCCTCGTAAAGCTTATCCAGGTCTTTTGAAAGCAAAGCCGGGTCGGAGAACAAAACGTCGAAAGAGCCGAACCCTCCGAAGGGCTGAAAGAGATCCACCGGAATGCCGTCATCAGTTTCAGCGGTCATGAACACATAAACCATGCTGCGCGGCTGGTAGAAATGGCTGTCTGCTCCGTCGCTTACAGCCAGCAGTTTTTCGATCTCAAGGCAATTTGCCATAACCGAGCGGCTGGAAAGTTTTTTGTATTTTTCTTCGATGATGCCGTCAAGCGCTTTGGCGAATTCGATAAGAACGCTTTGCGGTATTTCATTTCCGGGTGTGACCTTCGGCTCAAACCTGCCGGGTTTTGCCTTTGGAAGGGGCGGCAGGTTCTTATTAACGTGTTTGTCCATGAACACAGCGTTATCCGCCGCCGCTGACAATACGTTTTTTATACTTTCCTGTGAATACTCGGCGCCGGAGGCGAAGCCGTAAGTGCCGCCCTTGTACACCCTGGCGGACACGCCGCCCCTGGCGCTTTGCGCGTTTGCGGTCATGTTTCCGGCCAAAAAAGCAACCTGCTTTGACCTGTTTACCTGGGCACGCAACTCCGTATAATCCCTGAACGCCCCTTTATACGCGCTGAGCAGGTCAATAAGCATGTTAATTCCTCCCACCGTTACTATTGACATTATAGCAGAGCCTGTCATTTCCTTCAATACTTGTTAATACTTACTTGTTAATTACTTACTTGTTCATCATTGTGTCTTTTTTCTGTGTGTGGTATTGTTCTAGTTCTGTAAGGAGCATCGCATGAAAAAACAGAAAGACAAAAAGAACTTTGATTCAATAAAAAGCAGAGTTATAATTTTTTCACTTATTTTGTTCCTGCTCATTGCCATAGCCGGAAGTGTTGTCTTTCTTATTTCCATGCGTCAAACCACCCGGAACAGCGTTGGTCATGAATTGGTCAAAGCTGTGGAAATTGAAGATATAAAGCTGAACGCGTCTGTAAACGGCGAAATTGCTCTTGCCATGAAAATGGCGACTTCTCCTTTACTCGTACGGCACTTTCTTAACCCCTTTGAACCCGATCTGAAAAGGATGGCCTTTGACGAGATTGAAGGCTACCGCAAAGCTTTCGCGAGCGAAATGGCATTTTGGGCCAGCGATGTTGACAAGGAATTCTACTTTTCCGAGGACAACCATTATACAGTTGACGCGGATAATCCCGATAACTACTGGTACAAAATGACACTACACGAAACGGAAAGGTATAATTTCAACATCAACTATAACCCGGAGATCCAGAAGATCATGCTTTGGATCAACGCGCCGGTTTTTAGCTCAAGACGTTCGCCTATAGGTCTGGTAGGTACCGGTATCGATCTGACGGAGTTTGTCAATTCCATATACAAGGGCTACAAAAGCAGCGGAGAGTTATATCTGTTTAACGCCGCCGGGGAAATAACCGGCGCGAAAGACACTTCTTTAGTCACGAAAAAGGCAGATATCAAAAAACACCTTGGCAGTTTGGGAGAGGATATTTTTTCCAAAGCCACAAAGCTCAAAAGCGGAGAATATGAATTTTTCCAGTCAGCAAGCGGTGTCGTTGCGCTGGGAACGGTGCCGGCTCTGGGTTGGTATATAACAGCGATACAGCCGGTTGGCATCGCGAATATACTGGCCAACAGCATGACTGCCGTATTCCTTGCGATGCTCGCTGTAATTGCCGGAATCTTCATTATCTTCTATATATACATCACTCAAATACTGAAACCAATGAAATATATGGTACAAACGCTGGATAAAATAGCTGTTGACTGGGATTTGACAAAGAAGCTTGAGCTTAACAGACATGACGAGATAGGCACTGTGGGAGATTTCTTCAATCTGACTTTTGGGAAAATGAGGGAACTTCTGCTCAGCATCAAGGGGAAAACTGTTTCTCTTGCTGATACGGGTGATGAATTGGGTTCTTACATTGTAAAAAGCAGGCAGGACATTGACGATATTAATGCCAGCATTCAAAAGATGAGGTCGCATATACTTTCCCAATCCGACAGTGTCACTTCCGCCTCCGGTACGATGGAACTCATTATCAGAGGGATAGGTAAACTTGACGAACATATAATTGTCCAGGCAGAGAATGTCGCGCATTCGTCTTCGGCAATCGAAGAGATGCTGGCCAATATTCAATCGGTTACTCAAACACTGGTCAAAAATACCGCCAACATAAATTCACTGGCAAATTCTTCCGCGGCCGGACGGGCGGATCTGCAAAATGTTTCCAATGATATCGAAGAAATAGCGAAGGAATCCGAAGGGCTTTTGCAGATTAACTCCGTGATGCAGACCATCGCCAGTCAGACCAACCTTCTCGCCATGAATGCCGCGATTGAAGCGGCGCATGCCGGTGAATCAGGAAGCGGCTTCGCGGTAGTTGCCGATGAAATCCGCAAGCTCGCGGAAAATTCCTCGAAACAGTCCAAAACAATCAGCGCGGTGCTTAAAAAGATCAAAACGATGATTGACGACATTACCAAGTCAACCAGCATTGTAATTGAAAGATTTGATGCCATTGAGGCCGAAGTTAAGACCGTTTCTGAGCAGGAATCCCAAATTCGCAACGCGATGGAGGAGCAGGGTGTAGGCAGCCGGCAGATTCTGGAAGCCGTAACCCAGCTCAATTCCGTAACCGGCCTTGTACGCAAGGAGTCTTCCGGCATGATAAACGATAGCAAGGAAGTGTTAAACCAAAACGGCGCCCTGAAAAACATAACCAGCGAAATCGCCGGCGACATGGACGATATGACCGGTAACGCCGACGATATCACCACCACGTTTACCAGAGTCGCGGAAATAACCGAGGAGAACAAAGAAAATATTGTCGCCCTGAGCAAGGCAATTTCTCTCTTCAAGGTTGAGTAGGGTTAAGGGATATCTGAACAATTTCCGGTTTTATAATCGGAAAAATGATTTATACTTTGAGGAAATACCTGAAGAAGTGTATACTCTGGAATTAGCGAAGGCGCCTTTGGAAAGTGACGGAAGCAGCGTTTGGGGATGGCTGCAGTTTCTTAGATCGAGGAGCGGGGAGGAGTTTGAGATGATAGCGGAAAAGAACCCTGAGATAAAAAAAGCCGTAGATACGCTGTATGAATTGAGTTCGGACGAAGAAGTACGGTATTTGTATGAGACGCGTCTTAAAGCCTGGAGGGATCGCGCGTCACAATTTGACGGCTATTATCGTGAAGGTGAGGAGCACGGTCTGCAGAAGGGCATGCAGAAAGGTATACAGGAAGGAAGAAAAGAAGGCAAACAAGAAAGCCGTGAAGAAATCGCGAGAAACGCTCTGAGCAAGGGGCTTTCCATAGAATTAATCCGTGATATCACCGGTCTTGATATAGAAACAATCAACAACCTCGCCACGAATCAAAACCTCAACCAGACTTGAAGTCTGTCCCGAAAAGAGTTTTAGCTTGCGCCTCCCAGGTTCACTAACTATAATAGAACATAAGCCATTTTCAAAACTGAAGTTTTGAGAAAGCCTCTCATGGCAATTCTATTTGGAGGGCAGGGATATGACTAATAAGCGTGAAGCATTTGATTACCTGATTAACGAACGCAACGAGCACCCTGAACGTATTGCTGAGATCGACAAACAGATATGGGATGATTTCGGCAAGAAGTGCGCGGTTTGGGTACTGGATATGAGCGGCTTCTCGCGCTTGACCATGCGTTGCGGCATAACCCACTTCCTGGCTATGATCCACCGCCTGCACACAATTGTAATACCGATCATCACCGCTGAGGGCGGAGCACTCGTTAAGACGGATGCTGACAATTTGTTCGCCACTTTTGACGATGTCGCACCTGCCGTAAAAGCCGCCCAACGTGTACAGAGTGAGCTCACTAAAGCCAACGAGTTTCTTCCCAAAGACTGGGATATGTACGTCAGTATCGGCATTGGCTATGGTGATATCTTGATGGTAGGCGACGACGACTTCTACGGCAGTGAGGTCAACTATGCCTCGAAGCTGGGCGAAGATGTAGGCGAACCCGGCGAGATCTACCTGACCGAGAATGCCCACGCCCGCCTTGACGACGCTGTAGCCATGGAGCAGCACGAAATCGCCATCTCCGGTATGACGATCATAAGTTACCTGCTCAAGTAGATTATCGTACCGGCGCACCCCAATTCACGCTTGCCTGTTAACAGGCATATCTTTCAACAAAAGTTCCGCATTATTTATCCAAAATCCGAGGTTCAGGGATAGGTATGCCTTCTAATGCCATACCCTCCAGATGAAGAGTTAGAGCTTCATGCGCCATATGATAAGCGTCATCAAAATCGTCACCGGCGGAAAAGCATTCGGGAAGGTCTGGACCCCCCCAATCCCTGTTTCCCATTTTCATATTCAAACGAAATAATAAAAAAACTTAAGGCGGAGTTGTAATAACTACAATGGTAAATATCGAGCTCCCTGTGTGTGTCTCAGTGAGCTCTCTTGTTCTACAGACTCTGGCGACTCTACGTCGATCGCATTCGCCGGAAGAACAATCGTATCGTGTCAAAGATCCTCTTGAAGAAGCCGCCTTCTTCTGTTTCCGCTATGGTGAGCAGCGGGATTCGCCGCAGCTCTCCAAAGTTGTCGGATAAAACAAGATTGCCCGCGTGAGTTCCTGCCGGTAAAGGAGCGAGCAAGGGCTCGTAATGTTCAATCATCCAGCGCAAGCCTTCGCCTCTTTCCACCGAGGCCGTGAAGTCCAGGGGCATGCTGAGAGCAAGATCGGCATAATTCACCCTGCCTTTCCAGACGCGGACAGGTTCCGGCGCGGGAGGCCTCGGGCGTATTGTTTTATACCTGCTGAAAGTCCACTCAATCAGGTTTTCTGCGTCATTGTCCCTGATCCTGTCTCCCCGGTATTCGGCGGGAGCGCCGAGGATCACCGCGATGAAACGGCTTCCGTTCCGTTCGGCGGTAAGCGCTATGTTATAGCCGGATTCAAAAATAAAGCCGGTTTTAAGCCCGTCCACTCCTTCAACCCTTCCAATAAGGTTAATGCGGTTTCGCTGTACTCGTGTGCCGGGGTTTTCACGGTTACGCTCGGGAACATTGTGCGCGGCGGGGTAAGCGAATTCACTTACGGAGTGGAAATCCCTTATGCTGTCAGGATTTTCCGCGAGATAAATACGGCAGAACTCGGCAAATTCCCTGGCCGTGGTCATGTTGTCTTCCGAGTATCCCGAAGCGTCAACGAAGCGGGTTTTTGTCAGTCCGAGAGCATAGGCTTCCATTGTCATCATTTCCGCAAAGTCAGCGATCGATGGAGCAAAACGCATGGCCACTGCCGTGGCGGCGTCGTTACCTGAAAAAATCGCCATGCCCAGGAGCAACTCCCTTAAGCTGGCACTTTGACCTGAGGCAAGGTTCATTACGGACGAAAGGGGCAGTTGATTCACCGCCCAGCTCTCCCTTCCCGGGTTAATGATCTCCTCGAAGGAAGCGCTGCCCGCTCTTATTTCCCGAAAAGCGAGGTGCATGGTCATGAGCTTTGTCAGCGAGGCCGGAGGAATTTCTTCGTCCGGGTTCTTCGAGAAAACGATTGTTCCGGTTACCGCGTCCATTACCACCGCGGATTTGGAGATTATCTCAGGCGGATTTATCTGTGCGAAGACCGGGAAAACGAGGAGAAAAAAAACCGGCAGCCAAAAGACCTTTAAGCAATTCGCCTTCATTAATATTGTTCTTTAATATGATTCTTTAATAAGGTTTTTTAGAATTCCGCCTGACCGACTGCCCTCGGATAGGGAATGACATCCCTGATATTGGCCATGCCTGTTACGTACTGGATTAATCTTTCAAAGCCCAGTCCAAAACCGGAATGGGGAACGGTTCCGTAGCGGCGCAGATCCAGATACCAGGAATAATCGTCTGGATTCATTCCCATGGAAATTATCCGTTCTTTCAGAGCCGCCAGGTTTTCTTCGCGCTGGGAGCCTCCGATTATTTCTCCAAGTCTGGGTACAAGAACGTCCATTGCTCTTACGGTTTTTCCGTCGGCGTTCATCTTCATGTAAAATGCTTTTATTTCTTTCGGGTAGTCTGTCAGGATGACAGGGCCTCCGGCGATTTTTTCGGTGAGGAATTTTTCATGCTCGCTCTGAAGGTCGCAGCCCCAAAAGGGTTTGAACTCAAAAAGGTTGGCGTTTCCCGATGCGGCTTTTTCCAGCTCCTTCATGGCTTCTGTGTATGTCATGTGCGAAAACTTTGATGAAACTACAGTGTTCAGGGTTTCAATGACGCCTTTTTCGATATGGGCGTTGAAAAAGTCCAAATCCTCGGCACAGTCTTTCAGGACTGCCGTGAAAAGGCTTTTGAGGAAATCTTCCGCCAGGGCCATGTTGTCTTCCAGCCGGAAAAAAGCGGCTTCCGGTTCTATCATCCAGAATTCCGCCAAGTGCCGGGTTGTGTTGGAATTTTCCGCCCTGAAAGTCGGGCCGAAGGTATACACCCTTGAAAGCGCCGTGGCGTATGTCTCGGCTTCCAGCTGTCCGGATACGGTCAGGAAAGCTTTCTTGCCGAAAAAGTCTTCGGTGAAATCCGGAACCTTTCCCGATTTTACGATAGCCAGAATATCCAAGGTTGTGACCTGGAACAGCGCCCCGGCTCCTTCGGCATCGCTGGTTGTGATTATGGGAGTGTGAATGTACTGAAAAGAGCGGCTTTGAAAAAACTCATGAACCGCGAAGGCAAGCCGGTTCCTCACCCTGGCAACCGCGGCGAACGTGTTCGTCCTTGCCCTCAAATGCGCTATTTCCCGGAGGAATTCCATCGAGTGGCGCTTCTTCTGGAGCGGATATGCCGGGGTATCACCGTCGCTCTCGGCCGGGGCGGGACCGAGAATTACCAGAGTTGAAGCAGCTGCTTCCACAGCCTGGCCTGCCGCAGGAGACGGAATTAGCTTGCCGTTTATTTCAACCGCCGCCCCGGTGCTGAGTTCAGCCAGTACGGCAACTGTAGCCGGATCAGCGTTTCCTGTTGTGTCAAAAGTACACTGTATGCTTTTGAAGCAGGAGCCGTCGTTGACTTCCACGAACACAAGGTTCTTCATTTCCCGTTTGGTTCTTACCCAGCCCCTCACGCAGATTGGGCGGCAATCGGGAGCAGAGTTTAAAATTTCTTTTATTAAGGAGGACATATTTGAAAATATAGCAAATTCCGGAAATAAGTGAAAGGCGCGGATAACTGAGCCTTTTCCAAAACTGCCGGTTCATTCATATATTTCAAATTAAAACTCCGCGATCCTCTGCGAGCGCTTATTTCAACAAGGCCGCAGCCACAAGCTGCCGGCATGGGCATATTCCCGTATAGGCAGGGGATTGCGGAGACTACTCAGAACCAGAGACGGAGACCTACATTAGCGCCCATTCCGCCATAGGGGAAGCGGAATTTGGGAAGAACGCTGACTCCCAATTGAGGTACTACTTGCAGGTAAAGTTCCAGTAAATCAAGCGGTTGCCAGCTTAATCCAATCGGTACACGTCCTGAAGCGCCGAGGCCCAAAGTATCGCTAAAACCCCAAATACCGGCGCCAATGCCAAGGCCCAGATACCAATCCAGATTGGCGCTGTCTACCAACGGGTTATGAATCAGGTAAACATCACCGGCAACATTCAGGCCAAATTCGCCGCCGCCAAAATTAGCCTGGATAGTCCAGAAAATCGGCAATGAGGGAATTTTGAGGGATAACGCCGCGCCGTAATCAAGGCCTCCGGCCCAACCATACGCGCCGCCGCCCTGAATACCAATTCCGAGACCGCCGGGATAATCGGCGAATGCTGTGCCTGTAGTAATAATCGCGGCAAGAACCAAAACTAACAACAACTTTTTCATTGTTTCCCCCAATTAATATAACAGGTTATTTGAAGTACCTCGCCAGGAGTCCCTTGAACCCTGCGCAATGGCGGGCTTCGTCCCGGGCCATTTCGTGAACCGTGTCGTGAATGGCGTCCAGGCCTTTTTCCTTTGCGCGCTTGGCGATGTCGGTCTTGCCGGAGCAGGCGCCGTTCTCGGCCTCAACCCGCATTTCCAGATTCTTTTTCGTGCTGTCCGTTACCACTTCGCCGAGGAGCTCCGCGAATTTGGCGGCGTGTTCCGCTTCCTCATAGGCGGCTTTTTCCCAGTAAAGGCCGATTTCAGGATAGCCCTCACGGAACGCGACCCGCGCCATGGCAAGGTACATGCCGACTTCGCAGCATTCGCCGTTAAAGTGCGCCTGGAGATCCTTCACGATGTCAGCGTCCACACCCTTGGCAACCCCAAGGACATGTTCCGCCGCGAAACTTCCGCCGGCTTTCTGTTCGTTGAACTTTGAAGCCGGGACTTTGCACTGTGGGCAGGCGGCGGGAGGCTGATCACCTGTGTGAACATAACCGCAAACTGAACAAACCCATTTTTTCATAGCATTCTCCTGTAAATATAATATGGTAACAGCCCAAGGCTGCCGTTTACACAAACTTGACAGATAAAGTCATAAGAGGTTTTTAATAATAATCATTACTGACGGTTTTGTTAAGTGGTTTTTACCATATTTATGCGCTTGCTTCAGTATTGAACCAATCAATAGCAATATATAGAATGAGTACTATGCAATCACTGGGTATAAATATAGGTTCTACAAGTCTAAAGATGGTCTTGATTGAGGAAAACCGGCCTGTTTGGAGCGCCGCAGTCCCTCATGAAGGAGATTTTGCCGCCGCAACGAGAAAACTGCTTGAGGAAGGCGCGGCATATATGCCTCCGGCACAAAAGTCAAAAGCCGGGATTCCCGCCTTGGTAACCGGCAACGAGGGCCGCTTCATGTTTGACGTGGCGGGGACTTTGGAGCCCCTCTGCGTGGAAGCCGCGCTAAAGGCACTGTCCCTTGAAGCGGACGCTGTCGTGAGTATGGGTGGCGAGGATCTCATTGTCTATTCCCTCGACAAAACCGGCAAGATAATCAACAGCTTTTCCGGAAATAAATGCGCCTCAGGTACAGGAGAATTCCTTAAACAGCAGCTTGCTCGTATGAACATGAGCCTTGAGGACATCGACCGAACTCCCGATTCTGCCAGGGTGTATGCCCTTTCCACGCGCTGCTCTGTTTTTATGAAGAGCGACTGTACCCACAGGCTCAACAAGCGGGAAGCGACGAAGGAAGATATTGTGCTTTCACTCTCGGACGTGATGGCGGTGAAGGTCATAGACTTTTTGAAACGCGCCAAAGTAACGTCCGGCAGGGTGGTGTTAATTGGCGGGATCACGCTGAACCGCCACATAATTCGCTTTATCCGTGAAAAAGCGCCGAAAATCGAGTTTGTCATTCCGGAAGCCGCGGCGGTTTTCGAAGCCCTTGGCGCGGCGGTTTTAGCCACGCAATCAGGGAGTCCTCTGCCTCCTATCGATAAGCTTCTGAGATCCAACGAAGTGAGGTTTGCCGCGTTAGGCGCTTTGAGTGACTGGACTTCAAAGGTGCGAAGTTTTGACAAGCCGGGCGGCAAGGTGCGCTCCGGGCGGAAATATATTCTTGGTGTGGACGGCGGTTCAACCACGACTAAAGCCTGCCTTGTTGATTTTGAAACAGATGAAATTGTCGCCAGCCATTACGGCAGAACACACGGTGATCCGGTAAAGGCCCTGAAGGAGTGTCTCGCTATAATCCGGGACAAGGTTGCGGCTGATACAGGTACGAAGGAAATCGACATACAGCTTGTGTCAACAACAGGCTCAAGCCGGGAAATACTCGGCGTGTTTCTTGAAACTCCCGGTGTTTATAACGAGATAATCGCGCACTCGGTCGGAACAACGTATTTCGATCCGGGCGTGGAAACCATTTTCGAAATTGGCGGTCAGGACGCCAAATACGTTCTCCTGAAAAACGGCGTGCCTATCGACTACGCCATGAACGAGGCCTGCTCAGCCGGAACAGGTTCCTTTCTTGAGGAGAGCGCGGCTGGGGATCTTTCTATACACAGCGCGAAAGACATCGGCCCCATTGCGCTTAACGCCGACGCGCCGCTTAAATTCGGTGAGCACTGTTCCGCTTTTATCAACAGCGACATTCGCAAGGCGGTTCAGCAGGGGGCCAGCCGTGAAAACATCACCGCGGGAATTGTCTGCTCCATTGTGGCCAACTACCTAAACCGCGTGG
>Ga0209755_10006079_pt1 | contig 13488 bp, 2 predicted proteins | sample TergutCo191P1_FD_187301 | JGI IMG/M metagenome (GOLD analysis project Ga0209755, IMG submission 187301) | Cornitermes sp. P1 segment gut microbial communities from Petit-Saut dam, French Guiana - Co191P1 (SPAdes) (version 2) | ecosystem: Host-associated > Arthropoda: Insects > Digestive system >... | reverse complement strand
GGTTTGCAATTAAGCATGCAATAAGAAAAGTGCTGCCGAACTTTTGGCCCAATATTAATTCGGCTATTGATTTTGTCTTCCAGTGCTCGGGGAAATCTTATCTGGGTTAGCTATATATGCGCTTTTCTATTACATGAAAGTACTCCTCTCTCTTTCAATACTTTATATTTGTCTTTGCCTACAATCTTTATAAAGTCATCTTTTTTAAAAATATTACCTTTATTTTTTTGTTGCGTAACCCATTCTGCGTTTAAAAGAATCTGTTCATTATTGAGCTCTAGAGTTTGCTTTTCTAACTCTTTTTGGTTTATTTTTCCAGTCAGATGATCCAATAATGAAGGATCTATTTCTTTCAATTTTTCATTATTAACTACAACACACTTAACTTCTTCACTTAGGACTTCTCCTTGAATAAGCAACTTCCAAAATGCTTTTCGTTCAGGTAGCTTTATGTCTTTCTTCAATGATTTTTGAAACTCTTTTTCATTAATTTCTTTTCCTTTGTACTCGAAAAGAAAGTCTTTTAATTCTTTAACTGATACTCCATAACTAGAACTGATGACTTTCAACTCTTCTTCGGCGATGTTCTTTTTTACTCTCGGCTTTTCTAGAATGTCTTTTTCAAGAAGATCCTTATATAGACTTTCAGCCAGCTCTTCCTTAATATCATCATTAGCAAAAGATTGTGGAGTAATAGTGTGTCCAAAAATATCATCTATAGACCGTGAAAACATATAATAAAGGTTAGCCAAGCTCTTTTGCTGTTCTTCATAGGCGTCGATTTGAATGATGCTTTCGTTATTATTCTTCTTAATCTTACCAATAATACCTGCTGCATTGATAGCAAATTTACTATGTTCATCTAAAAGCCTTGCAGCTTCTCGTAACTCCTGTTTAAATTCTTTCAAAACTTTCTCATCTTCTTCTTTTAAAGGCTTTTGTTCCAAATCAACCTTCTTTGCTAATGCAAATGCTTTGTAATAACGTGCTGCTTCAGAAAAATATGGCTCTTTTTTAATCACCTCATCAAACAGCTCAATGGCATTTTTATGAGCATTTCTATGTTCCTCATTTTGAGAGAGATACTTTCCAAGTTTAATCATTTGAATTGGATTTTCTTTAACCCAAGCTAACCAGTTTGTGCTATCATGTTCAATAATTAGAGTTGAAGGCCCTTTTTCGCTATACCCAGTGTCTAAATTCTTTAATCGTGAGATAAATTCATCCAGTAGGTTGTGAAGATTTCTTTTATCCTGTTCACCTGTCAAATTTCTTACATATTTACTGTGTTCATCTAACCAGAAAGCCCATTTATCCAAGCAACTCTGTAATAAAATCTCTTTAACTTCAGTAGGTACTTTTTTATCATCAAGATCTTTCTTCAATTGTTCGTACTGCTCTTTAAATGCTTTAAAACAGCTTTCTTCCATGGTAATTTGAGTTTCATAGTAAGCTTTAATACCTGATATACGATGTAATTCTTCCGCATCACGCTCTTTCTTTAAATCAAGTATTTTTGAGTTACTATATTCTTGTCCTTTTGAATCCATAATGATTAATTGACCAGAACCCTGGTCTCCACTTCTTGCTGCTCGCCCAAATGCTTGCTGTTCAACTCGAATATTGCTAGGTAGGTAAGTTAAACAAACATGCAATCCTCCTGCTTTCCTCAATTCTTCTGTAATTTTTATATCAGTCCCACGACCAGCAAGGTTTGTTGCAATAATAATCTGTCCTTGCCCCAACTCTTTGTTACCTTGAACAATTTCAAACCCTTTATCAAACTCTTCGTAATCTCGTATATATGTATGAACATGTTTTGCATCCTTTCCTCCAAAAGTTTTGTATAAAGTCTCTACATCATTTACTGTTTCACAGATGATTAAAACAGATCGTTTTTCTTCTTCAGTTAGCTCTTTTGCTTCGTTATATATGTGCTTTATCCATTTATCTTTGCCAGTACAAAGAATAGGTTTTTCCTTATGAAATTGCTTAGACTTGGCTGTAGGGATAGTCACAAAGTCTACTTCATGTATTTCCTGTAATAAATCTCTTTCTCTCTTTGACCCTAAGGTGCCTGTTAGCCCGTACAAATTACTGTACAGTTTAAAGAAAGAAACATTAGAAGTGAAAACAGCTTTCAAGCTCTGCAAAGACAATTTGCACCCATGCTTGAGTTGTAAAAATTGATGTAGTGCTTCATCCCATTGAGAATTCGCTTGATCTGTTCCTGTGTCTCTATCAAGAATTGTAATATTAGGGTTGCGATCTGGACTACTTCCGGTTTTATCTACATCCACTACATAATCCTCTCCTGCTTTCATGAAGAACGCGGTTATAGCGCTATTAATCCAAGATTCTAAGTGCTGTTCAATAAAGGGCCTAAGATGATTAGGTACATGTATAAATTTTTCTCTTTCAATGCATTCTTTTAAAAGGTAATGAAGACGATCTTTGTAACAATTAAATTCAGGTGAAAGTACTTTATTAAGCTCATTGTCATTAATGTTTCCTTTTAACAATTTGCCCTGATCATCTAATACCTCAGCTTTGATTAAACGTTCCCACATAATATTTTTTTGCTGCTCGCTTAATTCAGACCCAAGCTTTCCAATATCTTCTTTTTTCACCAATCCATATAAATCACTTACCACTGCTTCTTTAATTGCTTTAGCATCAAAAGCATAGCAAAATTCTTTGTTATCTCTAGCTGGTCTATTAATCCACTGCCAAATGTAAATGTAAACAGATTCCAGCTTATCTAGGCCTGCCAGATCATGAGATAAGTACAACATATTGTTACCTTTATCGAGCAACATACTATCTACTTCATCAACAATTACATTGTTAAAATTACGATCTCCTAAAATATTTTTCCCATAAAATTTATCTAATAAATAATCGCGCTGGAAATTAGATAAATCACCATATACCACCTGATTACCTGAATATGCTTCCTTTCTTTTTTCAATATCTTCACTACAGTTATGTGATACATTAATACCAAACAAATTATAGATATCTCTATTACCCTCAGCATCACGTTTTGCCAATACAGAAGAGCTGGTTATAATATCTACTTTCTCTCCACAAAGTGCTTTCATAATTGATGCTGCTACTACAATTAACGATTTTCCCTCTCCAGTAGACACCTGTGCTAGGGTACTACGATCATTTGTTAATAATGCTAATACAGTTAATTTTTGAGTGTCACGAAGCTTAATTTCTTTCGTTAGCACTATCGCTCTTTCTATTACAGCAAGCATTTCCTTTTCAATATCTTGCTTTCTTTCCCCAATTCTACCCTGGAATTCTTTTACCCAATTTTTAATATCATCTTCTGTAAAACTGCTTACAGGTTTCCCAGCAATTATGTACTTATCAATATTTTCAATATAATTCTTAATTTTTGGCAATTTGTTTAAAATTTCTTTCGAAGTATTAGCATTACCTTTAATTAGTTCAACTAACTGCGTTATCTTCCGTTCTTCTTTATTAGCAGTAAACTTCTGCTGCATTTTCTGTTCCCACTCATCAATGCTACAATTGTTAAGGGTATTTAACTCTTCTTCACTCAGGTTCCATTTTTCATTATGAAAATTCGATAAAATGTTAGTAAGCGTATCAGGTAACAATTCTTGTTTTTTCTTTTCTAGAGCCTCTATAAATTTCTCTGCTAAAAAAGTGCCAAAAATATTCTCTATAGATAAAAGATAGTAAGAAGCTGTTGGTAAGCCGTCCTTTTGCCAATCTACTAATTTTGATAGCTTGCATGTCCAGTATTTTTCTTTTAGTGCATAAGGCCACTCAGATAACTCTAGTCCTTCTAAACTAACTGCCTCATTTGAAATATTACTTAATAAACGCAGAGTATCTTCAATACATTGAGTAGAAATAGGATTGCTTGATTTATGTTGATCTAACTTTATTTTAAATAACAGCAAAATATCCTTATTTTCTATTTTTGATAAATACTCTCTCCATTTAGATTTCTCTGCTAACTGCTTCTTGAAACAGTTCTCTAGCTGCAGTAATATCAACTCGTCTATCCAATCTCGTTGAGAATGTGCAGCAACAATCCAGCAAAAAGTATTCTGCTCTTTTCTATCTTCGATAATAAAGGTTAGAATTGAGTTCACAAAACAATATAATTCTTGAGAGGACACATTCCTTCCTTCACTAGAAAAACGTTTCAACATGTTATGCAAAATTCCTTGCTGTCCAATATATTGAGATGTGATTTTGTCCAACCGCCCTTTTAACTGTTGCCTTTCCCCTTCAGGAAAGTATTCTATAATTTTTTCTATATCTTCCTCTTCATTAAAAGATTGCTTATCTCCTAAAGGACTATTATTAGATAAAAAAGCTTTATTCTTTAAGTAATCATCAAATTCTTGTTTTTGTTTAAATGGCTTAATTTCTGCAAAAATCTGTGCATAAAGACCATCTTTCTTTTTGCGCTCTTCTTCTAGCTTTAAGTAGTTTTTATCAATATTTAATTGTATAAATTTATTGTCTCTACATAATATGTGAATAACTTGCTTAGATGAAGGATTGTGATCACCTCGCAGAAACAATTTATTATCTTGATCCTCAACATATAATCTGATGTTAATACCAAAAATGTAGGCTAATAATTCTCTGTAACTTACTGATAATGGGCCTTTTTCTTGAATATAATCATTATACTCTTTTAGAATAGCTTGATCTTTACAACACTTATTCCAATCATACTCTAGCTCAAGCTGATTATTAAAACGATCATAAAGAACTTTTAGAAAACTATCTTCTTGTATTTTTTCCTCTAACTTACTTATTAAAGATTTGTCTTTAACACTTTTAATCCATAAATCAAATATTTCTGCATGTCTTGGCTGAGATAACTCACTTTTAAACGCTTCAAAGAATATATTTAAACTGCGTTCTTGCTTTTCTAGAAATTCTTTATATTCGTTATAATATTTTTTAACATCTGTATGTTCCTCTTCTAATTTTCCTACTTCTAAAACAAACGCTCTAATTGAGTATCTTAAAGCTTTATTCTCTGTATTCTGTAATTCTTCTTTACCGAATTTAGAAATTTTCTCATGTTGTTCTGTACTATTTTTATAAAGATATTGATTCAGAGTTCCTAAAACAGGATGAGAAACATTGTTATCATTTTCTTTTGCTTCAATTAGACATCTTGGCACATTCTCAGGTGTTAATTCTATATTATCTGTAACTTCCTGATAAAGTGGTAATTGCTTTGCAATTTCTTGCAACGTAGCAAGTCTATACTTATTGATTAAAAGCTTTTCTATATCTTGTAAATCTGTATCATTCTGCGCGCTTATCGTTTTAGTAGAGTCACCTTTTAAACCCTCAAAAACTGAAAATAGCAGATTAAGCTGAGATAAACTCAGTTCTATGTCTTTTAGTTGAAGCCAATCATTCAGAGGTGAAGTGTTACTTTTTAGCTTATCAATCAAATTTTTAACTTTTTGCTCAGTGGTCTTATAGGTAGCACTAGACGTTACATTAACGGTATTATCGCGACGCTTATTTTTACTCTGGTAAGTAAAATGACGCCTAGTTCTTAATTCTGTAGTTTGCTTTTCCTGCTGTTCTTGATTTTCAACAATTGCTTGCAGAGCTTGTTGCTTAGTATTCTCTAAATCAGATCGTAAGTTCTGCAGTATACTCTTTTCCATAGAACTAATGTGATGAGAATAATTAGCTAAAATGCTACCTTGTGAAATGTTTTTTTTCCTTACAGCTTGCGCATGATGTTGTCGCTCACTATTCTGCCTAGTATTCTTCCTTTCCTCATATTTTTTTTGTTTTTTGTGCTCAATATCAGTAGCTATAATTTTAGCATATTTTTTATTATATGGACACCATACTCGATCGCTTGAATTATTATCATAATATTCTAGTGTGCACTTACTGCTTTGATCTGTACCGAAAAATTTAGGCCATTTTTCTGTGAAGAATTGTGAAACCCAATAATCCATATAACCCATATCCCAACCATTTTTTCCATGGCTACCATATAGGCCTCCCTGTCCTTTTTCTCCTTCTTCTCCTTGCTTGGTATTTTTCATAATACCAAATTCCTGGCTGCTATTTTCTAGATTTCTTACTATTATCTCTCCAGCATATCCCACTTGACCACCTAAACCATATTCTCCACCATGCCATCCAGGTTGTCCTAATGACCCTTTATAGAGAAAAAAAGCCTGACGACGTGTCAGCCCACCTCCACGCTCAAAAGAAAAAGAGACCTCATTTCCTTGACTTGTAACTGTTTTTATAAAAATATTCTCCTCAAAACTCTTGAGTAATGGAGTCGTATCAGAAGCTAATGCAATCTGACATGCTGTTTTATTATCAGAGCGTATATCTTCAATATCTTTAATAATTTTTTCAATTGTTGCATTATTAGCCCCTTTGTACCACACAGTTTCTACTGTTGATGAATCATTTTTAATGTTCTCAACAACCTTTTTTATTATATACTCCCTCTGTATACTTCCTGCACCAAAATCAGCAACAGGAGGAAACTTTTTTTCAAATTCTGCTTTTGTAATACCCACCCCATCCTTACCCTTTTCTCCATTTCCACCATCTTGACCATTACTACCCTTTCCACCATTTGAAATAATGGTAAAATTTTCCGAATTTTCTATTTTCTCTACTAGAATCAAGACATTGCCGCCACTTTCTCCAGGATAACCGTCTTTTCCTTGCTTACCGTGGCCATCTTTTCCAGTGCCTGCATTATTAGAATAAATATGATTGTTATCCTTTCCAGATACATCCCAGGTTACTTTATCATGTACTTTTATTGTTTTTGTTAAAATAACTACATTCTTTCCCTGCCAAACTTCACTTTTAAAGTTTGTATCAATATGTATAATATCAGCACCAACAAAACGTACTTCTTCTATATTGGGGTTTTCTGAGAGCCTATTTTTTAATTGTTGTAAAATTTCACTGACAACAATGTTCTTTCCTATCACTTCAACAACCAATCGATCATCTATTCTTCTTTCTTGTACTTCTACTGGTTTTATATAAGCACCTATAACTTCCTTAAACTTGTCTATTAAAAAAAGATCTTCTTTCTCCTTTAAGCCCTCTGTTGCTTTTTTTAAAACTATAAGATTTTCACCATAAGTATCTACTTCAAGCTTCATAATATTATTGATCAACTCATCAAACGATAAATCACCACGACAAAAATCTTCTAATTCAGCAATAATTGATTGAAGATTTTTAGAGAAACTCAAAAAATTAACAAAAGTTTCTAGAAGCACTAACTCTTTTTTAGCAGAATCACTATAGGCAACTATTTGTTCCAAGCACTCTTTTTTAAACCGGCTTATGAAAACTTTTTCATCTTCTTTCCTAACCAATTTATAGTGCTCCATTAAAAGGGTGTAATACTCAAATTGGTTTAAAGGATTAGGAATCTGGCTTAAATCCTGTATATCATCTAGTGAATTAAAAATTTCTTGAATAACAGTACGGCTTTTACTTTCAGTCAGTTTTTTTAGAAAATTTGTTGTTTCTTGTAGCCAAAACCTTGCACAATATTTTATATATTTTTTCTCAATATAAGCATCGTCGATAGTGCTAAGCGATTTATGAAACTTTTCTTCTATATAACTTTTAACTTGTGCTAAATCACTTTTGTGTTCTGCGATTTCTTTACTGATAATATCTTTTATTTCTTGTCTCCTATCGTGATATTTCTCCATTGCATTTACAGTTTTTTTGAGATTATCACTAGTTCTCTTATACCGCATACCCAGTGCAGATTGGTCAGCCAACTGATATGCTTGACCTAAATAATCAGACTGCTCCGCAGTAATGAAAGTATTTTTATACTCAGGTACAGTAATTGCATCTTCTAGCATGTTAATTACTCTTAACAGCTGAATATTTTGAATCTGCTTTCTATCCTCATCAGAGAGCTGCTGCAAATCAACTTGATTTATACTACCTAAAGCAATGTGTATTTTTATATTAGAAGTATTATGTTTCGTTAGTAATTTCTTTTTCTGTTTATCATATATTTTGTTTACTTCTGTCAAAAATTTTTCAGCATCATTCTTTAACTCTTTTATCTCATTTGAATAACTATCTTGAGAAACTTCAGTAAGCTTCTCTAAACATTTTTCTAGGTATTGTTTTATGCTTTCTAAGTTAACTTTATGTTTATTAAACAGCTTATCATTACAGTAGCATGCAAGGTTATAATAGTGATAGGCTAAGCGTTCACAATACTGCGAATAAGACCAAGAGTTAGTATTTTCTCTTATGTCTTTCCTTAGCTCCCTATAACGTTTACTTAATTCTTCCGTTGTACTTGCTAGCCAATGCTCATTTTCTACCCTATTCCCTAAAGAATTTAAGTATTCAATTGCTTGCTCAACATCGTGTAAAAAACTTATGCGTTTTTCACTGTTATACACTTGCTGATTTTTAATATTAAACATATTCTACCTATTTTGTTGTCTGTTTATTACTTGTTCTACAGATGGTTGCTCTATATTAGAGCTACATTCTTTTTGAAAAAAAGATTCAAGAAAATCCATGGTTGTCTTATGATTACTTTCTGACTCTCTAATTCTCTTTTCACTATTTGAGCCTTTTTCTCTTATTTTTTGCTCTCTGGATTGATTCAAGCTTTCATAATCTACAGTCATTTCTTCTTCTTTTAGAAACCCAGCATTTATCAAATGTTCTTTGCAGAGTATCAATTCATAACTACCCTTATTATCTTTACGTGCAGTTCTACCCTTAATCTGTGTTTCTTCTTTTACATCAAGTGAAAAGAATGTCTGTATAACATGCATTCCGCCATTCTTTTCTACAGCAACACTAGACTTGAAATCAACACCGCGACCCATACCTCTTGTTGCCAGTGTTATTGTTTTTGTAATGCCTGCTTCATCAATGTACTTCTCTTTGGCTAGCTTTTCCGTATTTTCTGTTAATATGTGTAAGCGATCAAATTTACCAAAGAATTTTTCTTTAAATTTGCTTATTTCTACATCTGTATCAAAAAATATTAACACTGATTGTCCTGAACCAACCTTAGAGTTTGCATGACTAAAAATTTTACTGAGCCATTCTTCTTCTGAATTCTGAGATGTAAAATTTTCACTTGAATTAAATTTTAAATGAGAATCACCAAAAAAAGATGGCATGATGGAATTTTCTCTGATGTTATAAGATTCTCTTACCGCTTTTTTCTCATGATTAGTGAGCGTAGTTAAGGTACCACTCACTCCTAAGATAAGGGAGTATGTCTCAGGCAATTTTGCATAAGAGACTTCACCACAACTTATATTTAAATAACCATAATTTTTACGATCAAAGTCTTTGTTCTTTAACCTAAAATAATTAAATACGTTATAGTAACCATAGTAAGTGTGAGTAGAATAAATCCCATCAGATTTTCTATAACTTATGTTTCCAGAATCATTGACTTTATATCTATTAATATACCAATCTTGATCACTTCCTTTTGCAACATCTACTGCAACATCAACCATCTTATCAAGATGCTCTTCATAGAGAGACTGACTGGTATATTCTTTTTTAACAACTACATTATCTTCTTCTTTTTTTAAAAGATAGTATTTTCCAGGTTTAAATCTAAATTTATTAAATTCTTGAAATTCCTTATTTCCTTCTCTTATTTTTTCCTTAACAAACTCCTCTACCTCTTTTAAAATAGTATTTTTTTCATGATTTTTGCTGGCCATTTCCCATATTTTTTCTTGAATACTAGCTAATCCTGAAATACCTATAGTGTTACATGCACCATAAGTATTTCCATAGAATTGATCAGAAAAGAAAACATCCACTTCATCTATTAAAAGAGTAGTATTACTGATATCTTCCTGCTTTATCTGTCCAGATTGCTCTGCGCTGTGATTTAAAATACGGCCTTCAACTAATTCTCGTAACCCTTGCTTCTTGCCATTTACCTCAGGTTTCAGTACTGCATTGGCCATCTCCTCAAATGTGCCGTAAGTTATCTCTTTGTCAATACCAAACTCCTCAAAAAAGTTTTTAAAATCTTGTTGATCTCGAGTTGCTAAGTATTCACTATAACAAACAGCCCGTACCCTACGACCCGTCAATGCTAGCAGTGAAGATAGCAACCCTAATACGAGTGATTTTCCTTGTCCTGTTAAGACTTGTGCAAGATGCTTATCAACACCTTTAGAGTCTTTATCAACACTTAATAATCGCAAAATGCATAATATTTGAATACAATGTGGCTTTAAACTTTTTCCTGTACTTGCAATATCTTTTGATTCTAGTATAGACCACACAGCAGCTAGCCCAGCAAGAAGATCAGGTAAAGTTTCTCTCTTGAATTTTGTGCTCCATTCATTAGTTTTAATTTGTTCAGATTGCTTCTGTACCTCTTCAATAATAAACTTAATTTTATCTTGGTGATCTTTGTCAGAAGTCTTTTGTATGTAAGACTCAAATTTTCCTAAGTATCTGTTATAGTAATCCCTTAGTGTTTCTACTGTGCTATTATTGTTTTCTGTTTTATATAACTCTAAAGCTTTTCCTATATCAATCTCATCTTGCTTTCTCAGGTACCAAAAAGATCCCCCTATAATACCAATTCGTTTTTTAAAATCCTCATAAGAGCTGCTATTCTCTACCACAGAAGTAAACGGCTTTGTACTTTCTTCTTTGAATATATCGAAAGACACGTAGTTAGGTTGCTCCTTTAGATAAAGAAAAGATTTCTTAATTGCTGATAGTAACTCACTTGCCGCACTTAAATTATCGTCATCAGACCATTTCTTTTGCATAAGTAAATTACTTACACTATTTAATAAGTCTTGAGTGATTTCAATAAGGTAATGATTAGGGATCTTTTGGCAATTTTTAATGAAATTTTCAGGATTTAAAACTTTGTATGACTTTTTATCTCTATTGACTAATTCTACTTCAGTTAAGTTATTAGTTTCTTTAATAAACCAACTGAATTCTATGCTATTTAAGTCTTCCAGAAATTCATTAAACGATCTAAGATACTTAACTAATACTCGTGATTCTACTTCTTTACTAAGTGCAGTATCCACAATACTAAGTAATTTCTTACGTATTTTTTCCATATCTGATTTAAATGTTTCACAAGGAAATTTATCAGGAATTTTTTCTATTATGAATTCTCTATTCTTCCAATATTCGTTATACACATCTACTAAATCTCTAAAATCATTAAATTGTTTATCTGAGATTGTCTTGTTAATAGATTCTATTTGTTTTGTTAAAATAGTTTGATCAATTTCTGAAACCCCTTTTGAGAGATAAGGACTTGTTTGTGCGATAAATCTTACAACATTGTGTGTTGCTACTCGAAATGACTCATAACGATTACCTTCTGTATTTTTAATAAAATCCGTATAGCCCCGTATGAGAGGTTCAAATGATTTTAATTCTTCTTTGGAAAGTAAATTAGCAATTGCATTATCAAGAATATATACCCATACTAAACGCTCCTTTGGTATAGATTTGTCACTATTAACAATTAAGCCCTTGATACATTGCCATAATGTTTTATTATCAGGATTTTGTAATAACTTGAATTCATATTCGAATTTCCTTTTATTAGAGTAATTACCAGGCTTGAAATGTTTCATCAACTCAAAAATAAATTGATATTGTTGCTCAAGAGGGAGGTTTAGAGGAGAAGTTGATGGCCAATTTATAGTTTTTATCAAGCCCCATTCTCCTTGTTCATTTTTTTTAAGTAGATCATTAACAGAAATATCTGTTTTACTACTAATCTCTAAAATTAACTCTTGAAAACTCTTACAAAGATAAAAATAAATAGGATGAGTTAAAGGCGCAAAATTTCTTACTAATTCATGCTGCCTTATTTTCTCTACATTTTTAAACAAAGTATCCCACGAATTGCCTATAAAATCTAGAAAAGGTTGTTTATTCATCATGTCAACAAGGTCTGCAAACAATTTTATATCTTTATTGCTGATATAAAATATTGACTTATCATTCAAGCGAGATAAATGATCTGCCATAACAGAAATAGACCAAAAATATTTGTCATATAAGGTATTTCTATGATTATCTATTCCTCCTTCATAAATTTTTTGTAATTTTTCTAATAAATTCTTTATGTTGGACTGAGCAGAATCATCGAATTTAGGAAAATTCTTGTTTCTCTTACGCAAAGCTTTTCCTATATCTAACAAGTCTTTAATAACATTTTTAAGTTCAGCTGAGATGTGCTTGTTGTTGGCTATATCAGTTAATATTGAAGTGCCTAAACATTTTACATTTAGTTTCTGATATTTTTCTAATGCGATAGAAAGTTGTAAAAGATCCTCTGCATACTCAAGATTATCTGCAGTTTTACCACTTCTATCCTGCAAAAGTTGTTTAAACTGTCCATAAGTAGTATCTCTTTTATCTAATAATTCATCTTTTAGAACTTCAGTTATTACAAGCTTTTCAGAAAGTTTTCTCTTAACATCTGTGAAAGGTTTAGTGAAATCTAGTCCTTCTTGATTGTCAACTCTTATCCTTGCAACAAAATTATCTTGATTAGAAGTTAACAAACTCCCTGTGCTGTGTATTTTGATATCTATATCGTTATAAGAAAACTTACCTGAGTATACTAATTTACCACCTTCTAACTTTTCCTTTATGTGTTGTTTTTCATCTTGGCTAAATATTTTTCTTACCCCTGACGCCTTTTTACTTTCATCAGAAGCAACTTTTTCAGATTGGCTATTTTTCCAAACACGCTGTTTAAAATGCGATGTAGTAGGAATAGACTCCAGGTCAGAATCACTTTCGCAAGATATAGAAGATCTCTCAACCTTACTAGGATTATCACTAGCATCACAGTACTCCTCATCAGAGGAATTAGCTGAAGAAGACAGCAAATTCTGATTTACCTGCTGACTATTAGAATTTCCTACGTGCATAATACCCCCTATAAAGAATTATCAATATTCTTAATTTAAGATGTTTTATTCTTTGAAAAGAGGCAAGAAAAATTTTATATGTCGGTAATAAGATTCTCAAAACACGGTATTTTTTCCCAAAATTTGTTGATTTAGTTATGGTAGTTGAAATAGCAAACCAATTAAGTTGCCTCGTCTAGCCCTCTCTTTTAGTCAATTGCTGTTTTTTCCTTGTAAAAATTTAGCTTACCTTTTACATCTCAATAGCTAACAAGATTCGGCCTTTTATATATGAGTAGTCCCCTAGAAATCGTCTTCTTGAATTCTATGATATTATTTTTTGTAACATGTTATACACATCATGAGATTGAAGCTATTATTTATCTTCAGTCTGTGCAGATAAAACGACAAAAAACTCAATGTACTTGGCGTCTTATGTTTAATTTTTTGCACTATGTGCAACTCATGTCTTTATAAACTTTCAAGGTTTTTACCTAATATAAGCTAAAATGCGCTTGTTAAAGCGTTT
>Ga0209755_10006078_pt1 | contig 13488 bp, 11 predicted proteins | sample TergutCo191P1_FD_187301 | JGI IMG/M metagenome (GOLD analysis project Ga0209755, IMG submission 187301) | Cornitermes sp. P1 segment gut microbial communities from Petit-Saut dam, French Guiana - Co191P1 (SPAdes) (version 2) | ecosystem: Host-associated > Arthropoda: Insects > Digestive system... | reverse complement strand
TTTTCGATAGCTTCACGCAATTGGTAGGCGATAATTTTTTTTACCGCTCCAGCCTCCACTTCGTCGCAGATGCCTTCCTCGGCAAGAAAATCGTCAAACGATCCGCCAATCGTATTGTTATTCATCGGGTATCCCTCCTGCCATTACCATGTTTCGCCGTGTCCTTGCAAGCTCCAAGTCCTGCGGCGGCGTTTTTCGCGTCTTTTAGCCAATCTTTTACCGGGTCGGGGGCAATAGGCAAGCCCCCCCCCGTGGCCAGTACACTGTACGTGGCATAATGAAAACCAGAAAATTTGTCTATCGATGTTCCTCCTGCGGCCATGAGGAACCGAAATGGCTTGGCCGCTGTCCCGAATGCGGGGAATGGCGGCGCAACGGTGAGGCCATTTTGCTTGACACGACCGCTTTTCCCCGTTATCTTTGGGTCATGGACAAGGTTGCCGAAGAGCTTGGCGGTATAAACAAAACACTTGCAGAGATACGCGACCTTTTGCGGTCGCCCAAGGGAAAATTAACCAACGTCCTTGAGACGGTTGTTCTTATTGCTGGTGCGTTAGGCATTCTCCATATCGTCGAAATAATACGGCAGTGGATTACAGGAGGGATGTGATATGCTTTTTCAGCTTATTCTTGCTGTGGCTATGACGGCACTGTGCTTTACCGCATATTTCATGTTGCGCCGAATGCGAAAAAAACGGGAATAGTATCGGGGCACCCGCAACGGTGACAGTCACTCATTTTTAAGCCCCCCGCGCAGAGTGACTGGCACTTTTTTCCTGCTCATAGGGTTATCAACACATCCCAGTAGGCCGGCCTTAATGTGGCGCCAATCGTCTCGGCTGTTTCGGGATCTTGCGGGTGCGGACTGCGCCTACACCAATTCAAGCCGCAATTTTTTCCCTAGGACATTCGCCGCTTTTTTAAGAGACAGCAGTGTGATCGATTCGTTCTCCGGATCGAGAAGCCTGTCAACCGCCGCGCGGGAAGTTTCAAGCCTGGCCGCCAATGCGGTTTTTGTGAACTGCTCCTTTTCGATAGCTTCACGCAATTGGTAGGCGATAATTTTTTTTACCGCTCCAGTCTCCACTTCGTCGCAGATGCCTTCCTCGGCAAGAAAATCGTCAAACGATCCGCCAATCGTATTGTTATTCATCGGATATCCCCCCTGCCATTACCATGTTTCGCCGTTTCTTTGCAAGCTCAAAGTCCTGCGGCGGCGTTTTTCGCGTCTTTTAGCCAATCTTTTACCGGGTCGGGGGCAATAGGCAAGCCCCCCCGTGGCCAGTACACTGTACGTGGCATAATGAAAACCAGAAAATTTGTCTATCGATGTTCCTCCTGCGGCCATGAGGAACCGAAATGGCTTGGCCGCTGTCCCGAATGCGGGGAATGGAACACCCTTGTCGAAACAGTCTCGACCCCGGCTCCCGGCGCCAAGGGCGGCAGGCGCGAGGACAGACCCGTGCCAAAGTCCCTGCCGCTCGCCTCGGTGGAAAGCAGGGAGGGCGGGCGCATCTCCTCCGGCATCGCCGAGTTGGACCGCGTGCTTGGCGGGGGAATCATGAGGCGCGGCGCGGTTCTCGTGGGCGGCGAGCCGGGCATAGGCAAGTCCACCCTGCTTTTGCAGGCGGCGGCGGCGGCGCGGATTAAGAGCAAGGTGCTTTACGTTTCGGGCGAGGAGTCCGCCGGGCAGATAAAACTGCGGGCGGACAGGCTAGGCCTTGCCCAAACCGGCGACATCGAGCGCATCGAGGTAATCTGCACCGGGAACCTCGCGGAAATAGAGACGACCCTGAATGCGGTAAAGCCTTCCCTAGTGATGGTGGATTCCGCGCAGACGCTTTTCTCGGCGGACGCGGGATCGGTGCCAGGCACCGTAAGCCAGATGAAGTACTGTTCCTTCGAGCTTGTGTCCTGGGTAAAGGAACATGACGCGGCCCTTTTTCTGGTGGCTCACGTTACCAAGGAAGGGGTAATTGCCGGGCCGAAGATGCTGGAACATTTGGTAGATACCGTTTTGTATTTCGAACAAAATGACAGGACGGCCGGACTGTCGGAGGGGAGGGACTGTCGGTTCCTTAGGGCCTCGAAAAACCGCTTCGGGTCGGTGGACGAGATAGGCATTTTCACGATGGGGGAGAGGGGGCTTGTCCCGGTGGAGGACACCGGAACGCTCTTTCTGGTTCGGCGGGAGGGGGAGCTGCCGGCCGGGGTCGCGACCGCGGCGGTGCTGGAAGGTTCCAGAACCATACTGGTGGAGATTCAGGCCCTTACAATCCCGGCGAAGGGGGCGGTAAGCCGGGTTTTCTCCGACAAAATCGATTCGGGCAGGGTTTCCCGGGTGGCCGCCTCGCTGGAGAAGCACCTGGGGCTCAGGCTTTCGGATCAGGATCTGTACATAAACGTGGCGGGGGGGATACGCATAACCGAGGTTGGTGTCGAGCTTGCCCTTGCGTTCGCCCTGTACTCGGCGCGCACCGGGCTTGCCCTGCCCGCCGGCCTTGCCATAAGCGGCGAGCTTTCGCTGACCGGGGAACTTCGCCCCGTCGCCAGACTCGCCGGGCGGGTCAAGACGGCGCGAAGTCTGGGGTTCCCAGGCTTTCTGGGGCCCAGCGACGGACAGCCGCAGGAGGCCGAGGAATTCAAGGCGGCGGGGGATATTAAGGCTGCGGTCGGTCTTATATACGGCTAAAAGGGGGTTTTTTCGAAGACATGGCCTTCAGGGGACAAATAATTAGCGGTTTTTTTCCGAATTGCTTGACTCTGTCATTCGAGTGTTGTAACTTTTATGTTGTGGGTTGCGCTTCGAACCTGGTTTCGAGCACATTCTAAGATTTTGGGAAAACGGGTCTTCCGGCCGGTTTTCCAAAGGCTGTTCCGGAACCGGTTGGGGTTCCGGGCAGGTTCTAGTTGAAGGTATTTGTTTGGAAGTTGTTATGAAAAGCCCGCTTCGTTTGGGACGGGCGCATGATTCAAGTTTAGGGGTTCCGCCTTCGTTGTCTCATCTCGTATGTTGTTTTTACTTCCCTAATACAGCCAAAGCATCTTATTTCCCAGTGTTGGTCTCTGATGCGGGGAATTGGAGTCGTCCGCTTGTGCGGGCGTGAATACAAAGGGATACACTGTATCCGACGTGCCCGGGCGCAACCGGGAAAGGATTTTTTTTGATGGCCAAGAAACTGTATGTCGGGAACCTTTCCTACAACACCACCGAGGATAGTTTGCGAAACTGCTTCTCAAACTATGGCAACGTAGTCTCCGCGAAGATCATCACCGATCGCGAGACCGGCAATTCCAAGGGATTTGGTTTTGTCGAAATGGGCTCCGATGACGAGGCTAACTCAGCCATTTCGGGTACCAACGGGGCAGAGTTGGATGGGCGGCAGATCCGCGTGAACGAGGCGATGGATAAGCCCCGGCGCGACGGCCCCGGCGGAAACCGCTGGTAGTCGCGACGTTCCCGTAGCCTAGGTTCTAGGCGGGGCGGGTTTCCAATCCGCTCACGGAACCCCTAAAGAACCCCGGTGGTTTTTTAGGGGTTCCTTATTTTTTTCCCTATTCCCGGAGCCTTCCCCCGATGTCTGGATAATAAAAAAAAGAGCTTGTAATAGCCAAGCAATACCGCGTACACTGCACTTAGAGGCGTTTCGGAGGATAGTCATGCACGCTGTGTTGGAAAGACTGGAAAAAATAGGTATCGTCCCGGTTATCAAAATCGACGACGTGGAAAAGGCCGTGCCGCTGGCGAGGGCGCTGGCCGCAGGGGGCATTCCCTGCGCGGAGGTCACGTTCAGGACGGCGCAGGGTGCGGAGGCCATAAAACGGATAACCGGCGAGGTGCCGGAAGTCCTGGTCGGCGCGGGAACGGTGCTGACCCCTGCCCAGGTCGATCAGGCCATAGACTCCGGGGCGCAGTTTATCGTAAGCCCGGGTCTGAACCCCAAAACCGTGGCCTACTGCATCCAGAGGGGAATCCCCGTTACCCCGGGCTGCTCGTCCCCCTCGGACGTGGAACAGGCCCTGGAGCTTGGCCTGGATGTCGTGAAGTTTTTCCCGGCGGAACAGGCCGGCGGCCTGGACTACATAAAGGCGATTTCCGCGCCTTATCCCAACCTTAAATTCATGCCAACCGGCGGCATCAATGCCGGGAACATCACCAGGTATATCGCCTTCGAGAAAATCCTGGCCTGCGGCGGTTCCTGGATGGTCGGCGCGGATCTGATAAACGCCGGCGACTTCGACAGGATCACCGCGCTTTCCAGGGAGGCGGTGCTGAACATGCTGGGCTTTACCCTGGCTCATGTCGGCATAGCGGCGAAGGGCGGGGATGAAGCGTTGAAGGCCGCCAACCTACTCGGCGCGATGTTCGGGTTTCCGATCAGGGACGGGAACAGCTCGGTCTTCGCGGGCGAGGGTATCGAGGTGCTGAAGACCGCCGCGCCGGGAGCCAACGGGCACATCGCGATCGGCACTAACAGCGTTTTGCGGGCGGTGGCATACCTGGAGCGCAACGGCGTGGGGTTTGACCACACCAACGCGAAAAGGGACGCGAAGGGGAACATGTTCGCGGTTTACATGAAAGAGGAAATCCTGGGCTTTGGCGTGCATCTGCTGCAAAAAAAATAGGAGCGATAATTTATGGAAAGGGTTGTAACATTCGGGGAAATCATGCTTCGGCTTGCGCCGGAGGGCTATTATCGTTTCGTGCAGTCGCAGTCCTTCGGCGCGACTTACGGCGGCGGCGAGGCGAACGTCGCCGTCTCGCTCGCGAACTTCGGCCTGGACGCCGCCTTCGTTACGAAGCTGCCCAAGCACGAGATCGGCCAGGCCGCAGTGAACAGTCTTAGGCAGTTCGGCGTGGACACCTCCGGGATCGTCCGGGGCGGAAACAGGGTGGGGATTTACTTCCTGGAAAAGGGCGCTTCCCAGCGGCCTTCCAAGGTAATCTACGACCGCGCCGATTCCGCAATCGCCACCGCCGCCCCCGGGGATTTCGACTGGGGCGCGATTCTGGACGGCGTTCGCTGGTTCCACTTTACCGGCATAACCCCGGCCCTTTCCGACGGCGCGGCGGCAATCACGCTCGACGCGCTTAAGGCCGCCAGGGAAAAAGGCGTTACCGTTTCCTGCGACCTGAACTACCGCAAGAACCTGTGGTCCAAGGAAAAGGCTGGCGAGGTCATGGGCGGGCTTATGCCCTTCGTCGATCTCTGCATCGCCAACGAGGAGGACTCCGCCGACGTTTTCGGCATACACGCGAAGAACACCGACATCACATCCGGAAGCATAAGCCACGACGGGTACAAGGAAGTTGCCAAGGCCCTGATCGACCGATTCGGCTTTAAGAAAGTTGCGATAACGTTGCGCGAATCGATCAGCGCGAACGACAACAACTGGGCGGCGATGTACTGCCAGGACGGGGACTTTTACTTTTCGCGGAAGTACGCGATGCGCATCGTGGATCGCGTGGGCGGCGGCGACAGTTTCGGCGCGGGGCTTATCTACGCGAACCTGAGCGGCCTTGGCCCGCAGGAAAGCGTGGAGTTCGCCGTCGCGGCAAGCTGCCTGAAGCACTCGATTGAGGGCGACTTTAACCAGGTTTCGGTGGACGAGGTTCGAAAGCTTGCCGGCGGCGACGCTTCGGGTAGGGTGCAGCGTTAGACGGCGGGGGAAAGCCTGACGGAAACAGTTATATGAAACGTTTTCTGCCGGTTCTTTTACTCGTGTTTTTTTCCGCCCCCTCCGGAATTTTCGCGTCGCACCACGACATGATTCTCGTGGGCGATCCGGTTCTGGAGGACATACGCTTTTTATCGCTTGAGGCGGGAAGGCCCATCCTGTCCTTTACCCTCCCGCTCTCGCTCCATGAGGTAAGAACATTTCTCGACTCCATTGACGATTCCCTTCTTTCGGTACCGGCGCAGGAAGCTTTTTTACGGATAAACAGAAGGCTTGATCTGCAAGCCCCCAGAGTCAGTTTTTCCAGCGAGTATTTTTCCGTATTTGTCGATCTCAATGCAACAATCGAGGCGCGGGCAAGAACCAACCGGGAAATTTCATGGTATCCCCGGTATCCGTCGGTACCCCCGGTCGTCTCGTTTCCCGTCAGGTTTTTTATCGGTAATTTTTTACAGTTGTACCTGGAGCCCACCTGGAAAATGTCCCCGATACATTACCGGCGCGTAGGATCGTTCGGCTTTAATGCGCCTTTTGATTATTTCCAGTACGACCACCTTATGCCCCACAGGGCGTTTTTGGCGGCGGGCGGTCGGATGTGGAATTTCCAGATCGGCAGGGATCGGCTTTCCTGGGGCACCGGGCACATGGGGAATCTTTCCGTGTCGGACAACCCCGATTTTTACGACTTCATGCGGTTCTCGGTTTTTACCAGGATTTTTAAGTATTCCTCCCTGGTCGTCCAGATGCCTCTTGATATCCGGTATGGTTTGCTGTGCGACACCGTGTTTCCCGGTTCTTCCGTGCCGCCAAACCATCTTTACCGCACGATGAACCGCTATTTTTACCTGCACCGCCTGGACTTTATGCTTTTTAATTCCCTGACCATTGGTATTTCGGAAGGCGTTATGGTGGGTGATTCCCCGCTGGAGCTTCGCTTTCTTAATCCCATGATGGTTTTTCATCAGTTGATCGCATGGACCCAGTATAACAGGTGGGGCAACAGACAGGCCGGGAAGGACGGGCACATGGTGGGGCCTTTTTTTTCCGTCGAGGCGAACTGGAACATAATTAACTCGCTTTCCGTTTACGGGCAGTTTGTCATGACGCAATACGAGCTTCCGGGCGAGCTGGCCGGTGCCTTGCATCCGTCCCCCGACGGCTTGGGTTACCTGGCCGGAATACAGTACAGCCATTCGTTTAACAACTGGGCTTCTGTGTTTTTCTTTGAGTTCGTTCACACGTCCCCTTTTCTCTACATGCATCCCAGCCCCTTCGCGAGCTTCATCCATATGCGTATCCTGCTTTTCGATCCGCCGCACTACAGTTTCGTCGGATTTCCCCGCGATCGAATGATGTTTACCCTGGGGGCGCGATTCTTCCGGAACGACGTTCTTAGCGTTTCCGGGGTTTTCTCCCTGCTTTTTAACGGCGAGCGTGATATATGGTATGACTGGCAGACCGGTTGGGATATTCGCGACGAAAGAACCCCGACGGGTACCACCGAACGACAGGTTATCGGAACCGTGTCCGCCCGGTGGATGCCCAGGCCCTTTCTTACCCTTAGGGGCAGCCTTACCGGAATTCATTCACACAATAATCGCCACGTTTCCGGGGCGCATGAGCTGGGGTTGCAATCCGCTTTTTCGGTCGGCGTTTCGTTTTAGGTGGCGTAAATAGTGGTCTCCAATGCCAAAAAAGTCCCTTTTTGCACCATGAGGATCCATTCATAACCTCATCTACGTGCTAGCACACTCTGACTGTAAGAGTTGGCGGCTTGGGCTGTTTCGCCCTTGCCAAAAACCTTTTCGTCAAATCGCTACTTGCAAAGTGTTCAAGGTTATCGTTCAATTGGCTTATAACAATTCCGGCCATTACCACCAGCGCAATTGTAATACCCAAAATTACAGCGGCAATGCTCAAAACGATCATTGTTACCAGAGTATCAATTGCATTGCTGTTAGTAATAGCCATAAATACGGTAATAAACCCTGCGATGGACACCACTAGGGAAAATCCAAGCATTAGCTTGGCCCAGGCCTTAATGTTTTGAGGTAACCTCATAATAGTGCCTCCTTCCTAAACCTTAAACCTCGAAACAGACCGCACCAGGGATGAAATGTTTTCCCTGGTGCGACCGGTAAGGTCATTGACAGTGTTTACCGCCTTGTTCACCTGCTCGGCACCAACGGCCATCTCGTTCATGCCGTTGGTTATTTCCTGCGTCACCTTTTCGAGGTTTTTGCTTTCAAGGATGACTTCCTTGCTCCCCTCAAGCATTTCCACCGATCCGCCCTTAACATGCTGGGTTATTTCGCCAACATGTCCGGAGGCTTGAAGAGCCTGCTTGCTTCCATGGCTCTGCTCTTCCATTGCGTTGCGGATAAGTTCCTCCTGATCCGCAACGGTATTTATCTCCTGGTCTATGGCCTCGAACTTGTTAAGGACGTTGTCTGAGGAACTGGTTATCTTGTCGATTGATTCCTTGATCTTCTTAAGCACGTCCCCGATTACCCTGGACTGCCCGCTGGAGGATTCGGCAAGTTGCCGTATCTCGCCGGCGACTACCGCAAATCCCTTGCCTGACTCTCCGGCACGGGCGGCCTCGATTGCCGCATTCATCGAAAGAAGATTTGTCTGCCCGGCTATGTTCTCCATAACCGAGTTGATTGCGAAAAGCCCCTCGGACTCCCGGGCAACCTCCTGTATGTCGGCCACAACATCTTGAAGGCTGTTCCTGCCTGCCTTCGACGCTTCCTTTAGGCTCTCCATATTGGCGGCATTCCTGACAAGGGTTTGCGTAACCGACTGAATGTTGGCAATAACCTGCTCCAAGGCGGACGCGGCCTCGGACACTGCGCCGGTTTGGCGTTCGACATTGCCGTTGAGCTTGTTGATGTTAACGGTGACCTGCTCCATTGTGGCGTTGGTCTGGGTAACACCTGCGCTCTGGTTCATTACCCTGCCCTTGACGCTCTGGATGTTTGCGGCAATCTCGTTCATCGCCGAGGCCGTCTCCGTCATGTTATTGGCAAGATCGGTGCCTATGTCGGACAGTTCCCCCGTCTGGCTTTTGATCATGACCATCATTTTCCTTAACTCCTCCATGGTCAGATTGAAGGAACGGGAAGCCCTTGCGATCTCGTCTTTGCCCGTCTCCGGAAGCCTTTTCGTCAAATCCCCGTTTGCGGTGTCGTCAAGTGTCTGCGTCAAAAGGCTTATGGGCTTTAGTACCCGCGTGACAAGCGAGAGCGTCACAAGAAGGACTATAGCAAGGGTTATGACAGCCGCAATGGCCGTATTGCGCATTGCGGCGTTGAGGGTGGCGATGGCAAACTCTTGGGATATACCCAAAAAAAACATGCCCACGGGATTTCCGACTGCGCCAAGCAAGGGAAAATAGTAGGCACGATAGGGTACGCCAAACATATTCGCATGGAGGGAGGCGTTCTGTCCCTGCTGAATAACCGCCTCCACAATTTCGGGCTCGGCGGTAAAGCCCACGGCTCGCTGCCCTGTTTCAGGATCGATAAGGGTGGAAGAGACCGAAGTGTCGCCCACGAAAACCATTGCGTCAATGGCGAACGTGTCGTAAAGCCTGTCCAAAAAATCGTTCGAACCCACGACGTAATTTACCACAACGGCACCCGGGCTCGACTCCCCGTAAAAGATCGGCGCTGCGGTGGTCATGACCATCGGGGCCGTCGGTGTCGGCGTGTAAAGCGTCAAAAACTCCCCACGCAGGCCAGCCGCCATTGAGGGGACACCGCTGACATTATCCCCGTAGGAATCCCGCATATGGGATCGTGCAAGGGTTATACCCTGGTGGTTGGCCACGATAATTTCGCCCACCCCCAGAAACGCCTTTCTTTCAAACACGTATTGCCAAATGTCTTCCCTGACCCCGACTTGGATAAGCCTGGCCAGTTCCCCACTGCTGCCCATCGCGGCGGCGGCGATGTGCGTTTGCCGCTCGTGTGCGACAAGATAGGAGCGAACCGCCTGTGTCGCCGCAGCCATTCTTTCTTCCGAAAAAGCGTTGGTGCGGCTTGCCGTCACCATGGAAAAAAACACGGCAACGAAGGTGACTGCGAGGGCCACCATTCCGACAATGGGAACGATCAATTTACTTTTTAAACTGGTGAACATAAAAACCCCTTAAAATAAGGTCAAATTCGGTGACTGTGTCACCGCCCTTTATTTTTTCATTTGAACGAATAAACGCCACTATGCCAATGCAATTTAGACCACTTTGTGTAGAATGAGCCTGAAATTGTGTGAAAATTTGCCAATGGGTGAAAATTCCTGTAGACTCATCGGACTTATAAGGTAGACCAAGAAAATCAGATGTAATATAATATGCCACAGGTGAATATTCTAATATGCGATGACATGCGCGATGACGGATTCAAGCTTGAACAAGCCATTAGGGCTTCTGGCATCAAGGCAAATTGTCGTTATTTTGACAAAGGTGCGGATACGCTTTCCCATATAAAAGCAAGCGCAAAAGTGGATGTGTGCTTTCTTGATATTGTCATGCCGGAAATGAATGGCATAGAACTTGCCAGGCAAATCCGAAAAGTGGAAGCTGACAGAGGAATAAAAACATGCGCGATCGTTTTTCTTACTACCGCCAATGAATTAGTATCCGAGTCTTTCGAGGCCAAGGCATTTTCCTACCTTTTAAAGCCGCCCGAACCGCAGAAAGTTGCAAGTATTCTTCGGGAAATAATCGATGCAAAAGAGACAGCCGATGTTGCTGGTATTTTTATAAAAACAAAAACCATGACGAAATTTTTGCATTTTCGGGAAGTCTCGTTTATAGAAGTCATAAACAACAAGGTCTATTTTCGCTTAATCGATGGAAACGAAATTTCGATTGTTTCATCTTTAGGCGCAATATTGTCGCAAATTATCGAAGACAAACGCTTTGCGCAATGCCATAGATCATTCGTGATTAACATGGACGACATTAACAAAATAGAGGACAACCATGTGTTAATGAAGTCTGGGAAACGGCTCCCTGTATCAAGAACCCATGCTGGCTTTTACGATAACTATATTGAATATATTTTTAATTGGAGGGCATGTTGAGTATGTCAAGCAATCACTTAATACCGCACTATTACTATGGAACAAGTGAGGGCAGGGGCTATTTGGAACACATAACCAGTTGCACCCACGTCGCCCAAGCCATAGGAAACACGGTTACTTCCAATAAAGTACCCATTACAGGGTCTACGAACCATGGCAGACAAACCTTGGGAATATTGCAACTAGGATTTCAAACATCGACATGGGAATTTGGAAAAATCCAGTCTGGGTTTGTGCAAAGTCTGAACCGTTTCAACGACACATTTATCCAAGTTTCTAAGAACATTTACGACGAACTGGATAAAATTAAAGATAATCCACGCAATCCCTTTTGGCTTCAATCCCGTGAACTATACGATCGGGCTTTGCTCAATTATTGCAAGGGATTCTGCGAGGAAGCAGCAAGGGATTTGATCAAGGCAATTGAGATCAACAAGACCGATTATATGTCGTGGTTCCTACTGGGCAAAACACACCTGTTTGGTGTCGGGGAATTTAGCTGCGCCATCGACTTGGATGCTGCAATTTGCGCGTTTGCAAATGCGGCCAAATATATAAAGCCAGACATTGCCAAACATGACAAGTTACGGCAAACTGCGGCAGAGATGCTTTTCCATCTTGGCCTGTCACGACAGACCAAAGCGAAGTACTTGGCATTTAAACAGGGAACAAAGGAAGATACTGATCTTATCACGGAAACAAGGCTGGCTTACAACCAGTCATGGGCATACGATAAGGAAATGCTTGAATCCCTGTATAATTCCGCTCGTTGTGATGTGATTCTGGGCAATGAAAAAATGGCGTTAAACAAACTGCAAACTGTTGTCCAAAGGGATCCAAAATATGCGGAAAAAGTAATGGACGATCCCGACTTTGTCCCATTGTACGATGACATCATAAACATGATTGGCACTATGAAGAAAAAAGTTACTTCCGAACTCCTTCGTCTTAAACGGGAATTGGAACCGCAATACAAATTACTGCCTGTCAAGCTTGTGGCAATACTTAATGAAATACCAAACAAGGAACTTTTAGAAGCATCGTCCTGCGCCGACGCGCCCGAGTGTATTTTGCGTATCAGAAATGAGGTTTTCGATTTTTACGAAGAGGTTAATGCTTTTCGCGATTGTTCTGGTTTAACCTCGATTGCCATCCCCGAGGGCGTTACCAGTATAAGGGAAGGTGCCTTTCATGGTTGTTCCAGTTTGACATCGGCCACCATTCCTAAAGGCGTTACTCGCATCGAGCATAATGCCTTTAAGGGTTGTTGCAGTTTAACTTCTGTTGTGATTTCCCAAGGTGTCATTAGTATCGGAAAAAATGCCTTTTCCAACTGTTCCACCCTGACTTCGATTGCTATTCCCCAAGGCGTTACTCACATCGGGGATTATGCCTTTTTTGATTGTTCCAGCTTAATCTCGATTGATATTCCCCAAAGTGTTGCCGACATTGGGAAGGGGGCCTTTGCTAGTTGCCCCAGTTTGCTCTCGGTTGTGATTCCACATGGTGTCACTCGCATTGAGCGTGACACATTTAAGGGTTGTTGCAGTTTAACTTCGATTACCATTCCCAAAAGCATTCTCAAAATTGGAGCGAGTGCCTTTCATGGGTGTTTAAGCTTGCTCTCGGTTGTCATTCCGAAAGGTATCACCCATATCAAGCGTGACACATTTAAGGGCTGTTGCAGTTTAACCTTCATTGAGATTCCAGAAAGCGTTACCAACATTGGAACGAAAGCTTTTCATGGATGTTCAACTTTGACATCGCTTGTTATTCCCCAAAGGGTTACCAGCATTAAGGATGGGGTCTTTTTTGGATGTGCCAGTTTGACATCGCTCGTCATTCCTGAAGGTGTCACCGAAATCGGAAAGAATGCCTTTAATTACTGTTCAAGTTTGACCTCGGTTGCCATTCCCCAAAGCGTTACCAGTATTGGGGAATATGCCTTTCTTGGTTGCGAGAATCTACCCGATGAATTCCGCAAAGAGCTAGGCAAGAAATGAGGGAACAGAGGGTTGCAGAGTGCCGGGAAGGGCTACCGGACCCGAATGAACGCCATGCTGCGGGAGGCCATGCTGCAATCTGGATCATGAACAGTAGTACGATATGTGCTTCGGATATTTTTAACGCGAAAAGCCCCTTTTCAGGGGCTTCTCGGTGTTAGCAAGGACAGGACTCGAACCTGCGACCTCCGGGTTATGAGTTTCCTCTAACTCGGCTTGCCAAAAACCATCTCATACTATCTAAGCCTATTATATCATGGCTGGATAAGGAGTTACAGGGATTTCCGACCTATTTTGACTTACTGTAGACTATCTAATATCATGGAAAACCAGCCGTTTTATGCCACTTTCAGGAGGATAATATCAAAATAGCGGGGCATTAAGGGGGTGTAATCTAGAAAAGGGATTTTATAGGGACAAAGGGAATCGGACTCGTTCTAAGCCCGTCTCGGCTGTCTCCAAGGGTCTTTTCAGGGGGTCTTAATTTATTAGGCGAAGCCTATACGGTTTAATACCCCGCGGCTTGCCGCGGCTGTAACCAGCAGGATATAGTATCAGGATGAGCAAGCTCATCCGTAAAGAACATAATAGACCTCTTCAGAAATCAAAAAGAGCGCTAAACTATACGTGTGAAATACGAAAACACGAAGGAATACCCGTGCGGCAAATTCCGCCGCATGTGCGGGATGAAGAGAAAGACGTTCGAAAAGGCGGT